>Ga0268276_1002844_pt1 | contig 14189 bp, 16 predicted proteins | sample saktaG_4_FD_190145 | JGI IMG/M metagenome (GOLD analysis project Ga0268276, IMG submission 190145) | Saline water microbial communities from Sakinaw Lake, British Columbia, Canada - sak_2010_1_5_45m | ecosystem: Environmental > Aquatic > Non-marine Saline and Alkaline > Saline ...
CTTTACTTTTTATCTTTTTGTATAAATTCATTTTAATAACCTACTTAATATAACAGGGGTAATCGCTCCTTTGACTTTCGTATCATTTCCCCCTTGCTTTGCCTTAAATCGTGGTAACATTCATTTAGTTAACCAGCTTCGTGTAATACCCAATGATGAAACTGCGATTAGAAGCGGCACTATTTTTTGCCTGTGTCTAATGGCTGTTCCAAAGTTTGATACTCCCCAAGCAAAAGTTCCTATTATTATCAGTAACATCAATATTACCGCCCAAAAAGCTGGATTATTATATTTTTTAAGATATTTTAATCCTTTTACTGAATAAAATACCAGTACCAGGTATAGTAAAGCATCTATTAAACCTAATATCTGACCAGGCGATGAAATCATCCATGGAAAAGGTGCGAACAAAAAGTACATCATCCTTACAGGAGATTGTATAATTATATCCAATATTGAATTAGGAGTAAATCCGACTAAGTATGCAGCACCACCCGTAGCTACAGTAGTTACTTTCCAACTCATATAGTCTGGTGAAAATATTAATCTTAAATCGCCCGGGAGTTTGTCCATTAAAAAGGGATTAAATATTATGATCATGATCACTAATGTTACTATAAATATACCAAGAACACTTTGTTTGCTTAAAAGTCTCCATTTCTTTGTTTTCACTTCATAAAAAATGAAGAAAATGGCATAGACAACTCCTACCACAATCATAGCTCCAAATAGAGCACTAGATAATAACAGAAAGGCTGCTGCTAAAATTAATTTACTCACCGTACCACTATTTAGCCATTTAAAAAAATAAAAAACAGATACTATCGTAAAAAAAGAGATGAAAGTCTCTCTTAAAGTTATCGTTGAGTATAAGCATAAAGTAGGAAATAAAGCTGTTATTACACTGCCAATTTGAGCACTTCTTTTTGTTGCACCAAACTCTATAATTATTTTATAAACGTAGTAAACTATGAATACACCTAATACAACATTAACAAATTGTACTAATAGAGGAACTCTACCTGAAATGAAATAGATTACGCCTATTATTTTTGAGTAAACAAGAGGTGCACCATGTGCAAAAGTAAAATTTGCTTCCAAGCCCGTATTCCACGCTGTAGCATATTCCCAGCCTGTTAGCTCGTAAACAACAGTATCATTCCCACTATCAGGAAGATTTAAAATAAACGCTTGGACTAAAGCTAACCCGGTACGCAAGGAAAGAGCAATAATTAGTACTTTTTTTAGAACAGGGTCATTTACTTTAAATAAGATTGTCATAAATATAAAACAGCAAATACTGATAAAAAATAATCCAAAGAGATCTGCCCCACGAGTAATTGAGCCCAATCCTATAAAACTGCCAATTACAATCCCTAATAGAATTATTACTCTATCATTCATTTGACTATTCTTTAGATCCCCATAGTAAGATAAATTCAAAAGAGTTTCCTCCTACACTATTGCTACTTTCTATAATAAGACAAATATCGTTCCAGATATTTATTAAAAAAATATCTACCGAAGTATAAATTAATATTTTTTTATCCTATAAAAATAATTTTCTCTTTAAATTTAATTGTAGATTGAAATAGTGCTTTATTTTATTTCTCATCATTTAATATAAGTCTTTTTAACTTGTTAAAATCTTTTCTATTTAATATTTTTCTTCTTCGGTAAAGGCATTAAATATCCAGCCATTTCACCTAAGAATTTTATAAAATGACCAGCTAATAGTTGTCTTAAGGCCCATCCAAAACAAGACCAATAAAACCAGATATAATTTAATACCTTTTTTTCTATCTCATTGCTAAATAGTATTTTTCTATTATAGCTCCCTTTAAAAGACGAAAAGTATGGTTTACCTCTTGCTGATTTGCTTTGATTATGAATAACTTTTGCACTGGGTTCAATTATAAAATAAAATCCTTCTTTTTTTGCCCTTATACAAAAATCAACATCTTCTAAGTATGTTTGTCCCGAACTTAAAGCCTTAAATTTAATCACTTTTGTTAATGTTTTATTATAAGAAGAATTGCCTCCCTGTACGTAATAACCCTTTCTTTTAGATGTAATAAAATCATTCCAAACTTGAAAACCTACATCAGTAACGTCCCAATCATATCTTGAACCCAGGCCAAATATTCTATTATAAATAAATTCAAATACGCTTTTTTGCCTGTTGTTTTTTATTACTCCACCAACTCCAATCAAGTTTTTATCATTTTTTTTGCTTTTCCATACTTTAATAATTTCGAAAAAAAAATAAATATCTAAAATTAGATCATCGTCCAAAATAAAAACAATATTTTCTTTTGCTAACTCCATTCCAATATTTCTAGATACTGCCGCTCCTTTTGGTTCATTTTTATGACTCTTCTTATAATAAACTATTTTTATTTGCTTATCTTTAAAAATAGAATTTATTTTCATAATAAAATTTTTCTCTAGATTTCCATCGTCAATAATAATAATTTCTTTAGGAAATAAATATTGTTCCAAAATAGACTGTAACAATTTTTCTAAGTCATTTTTACGATTATATGTCGGTACCACAACACTAAAATTCATAATAATGAATATCTTCCTTTGTTAATTTAATCTTAGGATATATATATATATATTTGCATTTTGTATCAGTATATTTACCAACAAAAATAATTTTATTTTCTAATAACGTCAATTTTATCATTAAAAAAACCGAGTATCAAAAATAAGGCAATTTCAATTCGTAAAAACTACTCCCGGTAAAACAACTAATTAAATAGGCCAATAATAAGACTATAGGAATTAAATATACCTCTCCATCTTCATTGTGCAACATATATTTAATATATTTTATCATTAACGAAATATATAATAATATTTCTAATGACAATTCCAATAAACCATACCTATATAATGTCATCATATAAGAACTATCCAAAATAGTAATCATGGACTTTGCTGACCCATGATCTATTATTGGATGCATTAATGCTTCATTAGAATATACTTCTTTCCATAAAGAAATCCTGGCATTAAGATTTCTTATATTTTCTGGTTTGCCTATTAGTAAATATTTCAATTCCCCGAGTTTACTAACAATGTTACACCATTTAAATTAATTTTTAAAAGGATTATTTTTATAAAAATATTTATATTTAGTCGATAATCTAAATTGATTTATTAAAAAAATTAACTTATAAATTCCCCTAAATGAATTAGTGCCTATTTCAAATCTTTCTTTTAATCTACTCATTTTTAAAGCATGGGAATCAAAGCCAGTATTATTAGATGGATCAAAATAAGATATTAAATTATCTGTATATATTTTTTTTGTTCCTTTATTTTGAAAACATTTAACCACCCATTGATAGTCTGCTAACCATGTAAATTTTTTGTTAAAGTTATTGTTTATAAAACACTTTCTGTGAGCAAAAATACCCTGATGACAAATTGTTCGAAATATTAAATCAAATTCAGAATTAATTTTATTATTTCTTATTTTATTTTTTCCTATTTTAACTGGTCCATAAATAAAATCAGCCTTTTTACTAATAGTTATATCGATTATTGTATCAATAATGTCTTTGTTTAAAAAATAATCTCCTGCATTTAAAAAAAATAAATAATCTCCTTTGCTAATTCTTATTCCCTTATTCATTGCATCATAAATTCCAGTATCTGTCTCAGAAATTAATTTGATTTTATTATTAAATTTTAAGTTATGCCCTTGTATTATCTTTATAGTATTATCTGTTGATTTACCATCGATAATAATATATTCAAGATTTTTATATGTTTGCATTAATACAGATTCAATTGTACTTTTTATATATTTTTCACTATTATAACAAACTGTTACAACTGAAACTAATGGTTTATTTTGCATTTAATACTCCGTAAATGTTTTTCTATACCACTCAATTGTCTTCTTCAGCCCTTCTTTAAAATCCATCTTGGTCCTAAAGCCAAATTCTCGCTCAGCCCGAGTAGTATCTAATTTCCTTCTGGGTTGTCCGTCAGGTTTACTGGTATCCCACTTAATCTTACCTTTAAATCCTACTAACCTGGCAATTAATTCAGCTAAATCCTTGATAGATATCTCTAAATCAGTACCCAGATTTATCGGGTCACTCTTATTATATTTCTCTGCAGCCAGTAAAATCCCCTCTGCTGCATCTTCCACATATAAAAATCCTCTGGTAGGTTTCCCGGTCCCCCAGCAAACTACCTCTTTCTCGCCTCTATCTTTTACTTCCATAAACTTTTTTATCAAAGCCGGGATAACATGGGAACTCTTGGGATTAAAATTATCTCTCGGCCCATATAAATTCAAGGGCAATAAAAAGATAGAGTTAAATCCATATTGGGCCCGATAGGCCTGAGATTGAACTAACATCATCTTTTTAGCCAGTCCATAAGGGGCATTAGTCTCCTCGGGATAGCCCTTCCATAAATCCTCTTCCTTAAAAGGAACGGGAGTAAATTTAGGATAGGCACAGATGGTGCCGATAGCCATAAATTTATCTACTTTAAACTGACGGGCATATTCCATTAGCATTACCCCCATTACCAGATTATCATAAAAAAATTTACCCGGATTTTCTCGATTAGCTCCGATTCCCCCGACTACTGCCGCTAAATGAATTACTATATCAGCTGAATAATCTTGATATAACTGGATTATATTTTTTTCTTTAGTCAAATCATAATCTTCAACCAGAGGGACAAATATATTATTACATCCTCGCTCCTTCAATTTCTCCACCACATAAGAGCCCAAAAATCCTGCCCCACCGGTAACAATAACTCTCTTATCTTCCCAAAAATTCATGAGTGGCTCCTTCCAGCACCTTTTCCCGTTTCCGTAAATACTTATTTCCGTGAAAAGGGAATCCTACCATTACCCTTTTCTTATAATAGATTGGTAGGTAGATAAATAATTCATCTACCTACCAGCCAAATAGAACAAAGGCGCACAGATCTTAGGATAAGATTTTCATCTCCTCTGTAGCTACGTCTTCTACGTCTCTTCCAAAATTCCGTACGCAGGTATTTTTAAATAATTTTCTAATACTTATTTTATAACTTATATTTGCATAATATAAATTTTACAAATTATTCTTACAACCACCAGGATAAACGGCAAAAATAGGTACAAGTTTCCCCTGTTTTAGTCCATACGATTATTATCTTTTCTTTTTATAAGTACTATCATGGGGTATTGAAAATGCTTAACAAAAAAATCAGGAAACTTTTCTTCTATATTGAAAAGAACATTGAACATTTTTTTACCAAATTTGTTGTTTGGTATTAGCCTCTTCTGGTAACTCGAGCTAAATGAACGCCAAGGTAGAATCTGTATATCAGCTACATTACGAAATCTATCCCACCACCTAATTGGGTGAGCAAAGAAATAAAAATCAGATTCTTTTTCCTTTTCCTTCTTTATTTCCCTTAATAATTTTTTTATCATTCTTAGAAAGCGAAACGGTAATAATAAATATCTTATAATTGTATAGGGATTACTATAAACAATAATTACTGGGCTGCCAGGTTTAGTAACTCTAATCAATTTTCTTACAGCTTCTTCTTGTTTGTCTTTGTCAATATGGTAGATAGTATGAAGACTAATTGCACAATCAAAGAAATTTTCCTCTAAAAAAATATTAAAAAAAGATCCGCATAAAAAGACACCATGAGTCCCAATTTTCTTCTTTGCGTCATCTAAAGCCTTCTTAGATAAATCAATACAATACCTTTTCTTAAAATTTCTTGAGTACTCTAAATACTCTTTGTATTGTATCGGACCTGATGCCATGTCGAGTATATTTTCGCCATTACTTGGTATGTACTTTAATACTCGTAATCTGCACTTACTCACATATTGCTTAGCGTTTTCTCTTAAATCTTCATTTCTTCTTGCATCTTCAGTGATTTTCTCTTCTGTTTGCCAACCAATTGTATTATAAAAATTTTTTACTTTTTCTTCAGCATCGCTTGACATTATACCAATCTCCTTTATTCATGAAGCATATTAATCGAGCATTATAATCATTTTATAATTCTATTCTTATTACTACCATTTTAGTTTACCATTTACATTCTTGTCTCTTGAAGTTTTATTTTTTAGATATTTTTATCCCACCGTCAAATGATTCTGCGTCCAGCCAATCCCCTTCTTCTTTAGAATCTTCTTCCCTTCTCCGGGAGAATCCAATCCTGCCAACTCCATATCACTATCCACCATTATCTTAACCAATTCCTTAAAGGTAATTCTCGGACTCCAACCCAACTCCCTCTTTGCCTTAGAAGCATCGGCCAGCAACAATTCTACCTCCGTAGGTCTAAAGTATCTTGAATCTATCTCCACATATTCCTTCCAGTCTAATCCCGCATAATTAAAGACTTCTTCTAAAAATTCTTTAACCGAATGAGTCTCCCCAGTCCCGATAACATAATCACAAGGTTTATCCTGTTGCAACATCATCCACATCGCCTCTACATAATCAGGGGCATATCCCCAATCTCTCTTGGCCTCTAAATTGCCAAGATATAATTTTTTGTCTTTTCCTGCTATAATCCGAGCTATTCCTCGGGTAATTTTTCTTGTTACAAAGGTCTCGCCACGACGGGACGACTCGTGATTAAAGAGTATCCCGTTACAGGCAAATAGATTATATCCTTCCCGATAATTACGCACCATCCAGTAGGCATAAATCTTAGCGGCTGCATAAGGACTTCTCGCTCTAAAAGGGGTATCCTCATTCTGGGGTGCCGGGGCATCTCCATACATCTCACTACTTGATGCTTGATAGAACTTACACTTTATCCCGCTTCTTCTTACTGCCTCCAATATCCTGGTAGTTCCTAAACCGGTAATATCTCCGGTATATTCTGGTATATCAAAACTGACCCGGACATGGCTCTGGGCTCCTAAATGATAAATTTCATCAGGTTTAATATTATAGATAAGATTGGTAAGCTGACCGGAATCACTCAAATCTCCGTAATGAAGATGTAATCTTACCCCTCTCATATGAGGGTCTTTATAAATATGGTCTATCCTGCTGGTATTAAAGGTACTGGCCCGTCTTATCATTCCATGAACTTCGTATCCTTTAGAAAGCAGAAACTCCGCCAGATAGGAACCATCCTGACCGGTAATACCGGTAATCAGTGCTTTTTTCATGATTTAATCTCCTAATGAATATTAATGAAAATTATTTAAGAAGTAAATTATGTATCTTATCTATAATGTAATTTAATTCACTATTTTTTAAATCAGCATACATAGGAAGGCGGAGGAGTCTACCGCTTAAGTTTTCAGTTATGGGTAAGTCGCCGACCTTATATCCCATTTTTAATCCCATTGGGGCGGTATGGAGAGGGATGTAATGGAATACAGCGTGTATTCCCTTTTCTTTTAATTTACTCATTAAATCGTTTCTTTCTTTTTCTGAATTAAGCAATATATAAAACATATGGGCATTACATTCACGCCCTTCAGGGATAATGGGTAATCTTAATATTCCTCGGTCTTCCAAATCCTTTAAATTTTCATAATAATAATTAAAAACAAATTTCCTCTTATTGTTTATTTCATCCAATTGCTCAAATTGGGCATACAAAAATGCGGCTAACATATCTGAAGGTAAATAACTTGAACCGATATCCACCCAGGTATATTTATCTATTTCTCCTCTGAAAAATTTACTCCGATTAGTTCCTTTTTCTCTTATTATTTCCGCTCTTTCGATTAATTCCTTATCTTTATTAATTAGAATAGCTCCGCCTTCTCCACAGGAATAATTTTTGGTTTCGTGAAAGCTATAACATCCCATATCTCCTATCGTTCCTAAATATTTTCCTTTATATTTTGCATTAACTCCCTGGGCAGCATCTTCAATAATTTTGATATGATTTTTATTTGCTATCTCCATAATAGCATCCATATCACAAGCTACCCCGGCATAATGAACCGGGACAATGGCTTTAGTGTGGGAAGTAATTTTTCTTTTTATATCATCCGGGTCAATATTTAAAGTATCTTCTCTAATTTCAGCAAAAATTATTTTAGCTCCAGCTATTAAAAAGGGATTCACCGTAGATACAAAAGTATACGAGGGTACTATTACTTCATCTTCCGACTGTAAGTCAAGTAACAATGCCGCCATATCTAAAGCCGTACTCCCTGAGGTAGTTAATAATGCTTTTGAAGTATGAAAAGTTTTTTCTATAAATTCATTAACTTTTTTAGTATAATAGCCGTCACCGGAAATTTGACTTCTATTTATACTATCTTGAATATAATTTAATTCTTTTCCGGTCGTGTAAGGTGTGTTAAAAGAAATTTTCATATATTAATCGCCTCTCTATTAATTTTTCTAAAAACATATTTTATATCATATATCTCAAAACCATATAGACTATATAATTTAATAACGGGAATATTATTAGAAGAAATTTTGGTCTTCAAATATTTTTTATTTCTTTCTATTGCTATCTCAATCGGCTTCTGGATTATTGAAAAACCCAATCCTTTTCCTTTAAATCTAGTATATATACCAGCTAACAAACTATCTATATTATTTTTCTGAATATCTTTCATTAAAAAAAATCCAATTTTTTCATCCTGATAAATCAACTCATATAATTCGCTTTTATCGTTCTTAAACTCATCTTTTATCCAATTCTTGTATCTATACATTGCTTTCTTTTTCCCAAAGTATTCGTCTAATGAAATCCTGTCGGTAGTGAACATTTCTTCATCAATTAATGATAACAATTTTTCTAAAGATCTAATATTGATAATTTGTTGTGCAGATATTTCTTCTAAAAATCTATTAAAATAATCATTTTCTTTTGAATAATTTCTTAAATTATTTTTTATGGATATTTGGGATTCCATAAATCTAAAACCATTTTGTTCTAATAAGTGAGCCATTTTAATATTACCATTAGGAACTTTAGCAACAACATATTCATATTTCTTAAGTACGGGCTCTAATTTAAAATAATTAATTTCTTCATTATTATCAAATTTTATTTCAAGGATGTTTACATCAAGATTTCTTTTTTCCCAAAATGCTTCAATAAATTTCATGAAATGCCTTCCAATCAAATAATATTTATATATAATATTGATAATTATTTCGTTTAATTTTAGTTCACTAAATTTACAATAAATATACCTTTGTAATATTTTACTCTTCTGTTTACGTTATTTATCTTGCACTATATCCACCATCCACAATTAAATTAGTACCTGTTATCCAACGAGAAGCATCAGATAATAAAAAGGCACAGGAATTTGCTATATCTTCCGGTTTACCCAAACCCAAAGGATGCATATCTATTATTTCCTTCTTAGATTCTTCCGAAAGCCTTTGAAACATTTCATTCGACATTTCTGTTTCTACTACGCCAGGGAGAATACAATTAGCTCTGATATTTTTCTTCGCCAACTCCAAAGACATCGCCTTCACGCCTGAAACTAAAGCTCCTTTTGAGCTACAATACCCAATTCTCCCTGGTTGCCCTAATATTCCCATAATAGAAGATATAAATACAAAACTCGCACCTTTTTCATTTAAGTACTTTTTTTTAGAAATAATTTTAGCAATTTCAAATCCTGCAATTACATTTATCGCAAACATTTCTTCATAATAGGAAGGTTGCATTCCTTTCAGAGGTAAAATCATTTCTACTCCGGCTGAATGAACAAATCCCGATATCCTGCCTATTTTCTCTACTGAAATATTTATTATTTCTTCTAACTTATCATACTCGATTAAATCTTGAACAAAGACAACATTGTTCCCCTTATTTAATTTATTAAAAGTTTGCTCAAGTTTCTCTCTATTTCTCGCTACTAAAATAATATTAGCTCCAAACTGACTGAATGTTATGGCACATTGTCTTCCAATACCAGAAGATGCTCCGGTTATTATAATATTTTTATTATTTAAATTTAAATTATTTTTCACTAGCAGCCTCCTTTAAAGGAATAATTTTTTATTCAAAATATTCTTCGCCAATTAAACTAATTAAACTGTTAATTGTTGTAACTTTTTCAAAATCTGAAGAAGATATTTGTTTTTTATATTTTTTATCTACCAATGCAACAATAACTAATACACTTAAAGAATCATATTCTTCCAAATCTTTTAAATTAGTATCCATAGTAAGGGTCTCATCATCTTCAATTTCCAATGCTTCTTTTAAACTATCTAAAAATTCTTCTTTTTTTATTTTGTCCATATTTCTTCTCCTCTTTCGACTATGCTATCTATATTATTAGTAAAGTTAATCCTAAAATTTGAGTTAAATAAAATATCTAATGCAAAAATCTATTTTACTGTATATGTAATTTTCTCTTAAATTACTCCAATTTGAAACTTACCTGACGCAACCTTTAAACAATCTTGGTTATTAAAAAAGAACTTAACTTCTATAACATTAAGCTCATCAAATATATTCATGACTTCTGCATAAAAACTTAATTTGTCATTAATATACACTGGTCTATGATATTTTATTTCTTGTTTGTGAATAATTACATTTTTAAAAGGTAATCTTTCGCCAATAAAATAAGATAAAAAACCATTAAGAATATTCCCGTGTACTACTATGTTTCTAAATCCCTTTTCTATCGCAAATTCACGATTCGTATGGAGGGGATTCTTATCCTTAAAAATTGATATAAATCCTTTATATATATTTTCGCTCACTAAAAATATCTCGTTAAACTTGTCACCTTTTTTTATTCTCATATTAATTCACCTTATTAAATATGTAATCACACATTTCACCAACATTTTTAAAACTATAGATTTCCTCTAATTTAAATTTTAATTTAAATTTTTTTTCTATTTCAACAATCAACAAAATATTATTTAACGAATCCCAATCTTTAACATCATCTGCAGCAGTATTATAATTTAAAACAATATCATCATCTTCTAAAACATCAATAAATACATCCTGAACTGTTTTTATTATTTCTTTCTTTTGCACTTACTATTTCTCCTTTATAAAATTTTTTCTTTCCTTGTAATCTTTAACATCTAATATCCATTTATCTTCTCCCTTTGTAAAACCAAACCCTTTAAGAATATCTTTTACCAATGCATTTTTAGGTGTGGGCAGGTATTCACCAATTATTTTATTATATCCTCCATTTGCAATCAATTTTACTATCTTATTAAAAATAAATTCCTCCATTCCCCTTTTTAAAACTCTACAGCTTACAATTAAAGTGTCAATAAATACTGAATCACTATCAATTTTTTTTAATATTACAATACTTATTAATCCGTACTCCCCAAATTTATCCTTTAATTTAAAATACCTGGTAACATATTGATTCGATTCTATTATTTTCTTTATATCTTCCTCGGTATATCTTTTTGTTCTTAAATTAAATTGATTAGATCTTTGAGTAAGCTGAGCAATCCTTGGTATATGATAGTCACCAAATTCAGCTACTTCTGCAATCATATTTAAACTTTTTAAATACTCATCTACGGAGGAAAAATTAGTTTTAAACTTCGCTCTTTTCGCTTCATATTGATATTTTTTAGTCCTATTTGAATCTTCATCGGAATACGAAACAGTTTCGAACAAATTTAAACTTCTTAAATAAGGAACGTAATCTACCGGGTCTTCGGGTAATTCCGGTACAGTAACTTCTGGCAACATTTTTTTTACCATATTCCGTTCAAATAAACTATCATCTACAAATACCATAGAATCAAATCCTATATTTAAAATAGATTGAATGTATTTTACATTATCAATTTTATTCTCCCAATTAGCTACAAATGCAGAAATATCATCAAGATGCAAGATCATATCCGGATGATCTATAAATGGTTCTTTAGCAATTATTTCTGAATTTTTACTACAGATAGCCAGGATTATCCCTCTTTCTTTTAATTGTTTTGCCCACATCTGAAGCTCAGAAAATATCTTTCCTATTCCTAATTCGCCAATTTGGATATTATTTATACCATCATCACCAATAATTCCACCCCAAACAGTATTATCTAAATCTAATATTAAGCATTTATTTATCTTTCCACTGGCTGCTTTAATAATATCTATAATATTTTTTGCAACCAAAGGAAGAAAATCAAGATTAATAACCATGTTAGAAGAAATATATAATCTTTGGTCAAATGTATTTTTTCGGCCATGCATATTTTGCAATGTACAAACATCGTTAATGAAAATATTTTTATATTCTCGTGCTGCTTCCATTAAGTTTAAATTTAATTTTCGGATCTGATAAATAGAAGCTGTTTCAACTTTATTACCATAATTTCCAAATACATTATCATTTATCTCCACACAATTAAAATTAATTATCTTGCAATTTAATTTACTATTAATTCTATCCCAAAGACTTTTTATTCTCTCAATATGTGTATCTGCATATTTTTTTTGATTAATTTTATCTAATTTATAAAAATCATTTATTAATTTTTCAGTAGATTCAAATATTACTACATACTCCGGATTAAACTTATACAATTCTGAATCTAAATTAACTATCTCTTGTTCGATTTGTCGATAATCTGCTTCATAGATTTCGCAATTAATTTTCTCTGTATATCCATATCCTTTAATAGCTTGAATTAATAGCTGAGTTGCTGAATCACCCAATATGGCTATCTTTATCGATTTAAATCCTGAATAATCCTTTGTTAAATTATTTCTTAATTCTTTAAAATTCATAATTATAAATTTCCATTGTTTACATAAAACCTTAATATTCAATAAATATTTTTTATACTAAAATAAATTGTAACTAAATATAAATACCCCTAAAATAATTAAAAAAATGCCTAACAATTTATTTTTAGTAATTTTTTCATCTAAAAATATTTTGCTCATCATCAATATAAAAATATAACCGACGGATTCAATGATAGGTCCATATTTTAATTCAATACCCTTATAAGCAATAATTGTTAATATTGTAGAGATAAAAAATATAAAATATGCTGTTATGACATATTTATTTAAATATTCTTTTATTCTGCTATTATGATTTTTGTTAGCACTCTTTTTAAGTAAAATTTGAGAAAATGAGGCAATGAAAACAGAGAATAAAAATATTAGTACATACTTATATGCCATCGCTTGTTACCAGTACAATTCCAAATATTATTATTACGGAACCAATAATATTATTAATATTAATATTTTCTTGAAAGAATAATATTGCCCATAATAAATTCCAAATAATAACTGTTCCTTTATTCGAATACGCAACTACTAATTTAACATTTTTAATAATTTTTTGCCAAAAATATGCATAAATTATAATTTAAATTAAATTTTATTATTTATTCTTTAACTAATTATTATCTAATGAATTCCTAATGATTTGCTTCTTTTATTGCAAATAGATTAAATGTTACACTGTTTTAATTTCCTCAGCTATACTTATTAAATATCTTCCATAATCTGTTCTCTGTAATGGTTCAGCTAATTCTAATAGTTCTTCTTTGTCTATATATCCTTTTCTATAAGCTATTTCCTCTATACAAGCCAAATATAATCCCTGTCTAGTCTGAATAGTCTCTACAAAATTTCCCGCTTTTTGTAAACTACTGCAGGTTCCGGTATCCAGCCAGGCCATTCCTCTACCCAGCAATTCGACCTTTAATTTTCCTCTTTTTAAATATTCATTATTAACTGAAGTTATTTCTAATTCCCCTCTATCAGATGGTATAATATTTTTTGCTATAGAGACGACTTCATTATCATAAAAATATAATCCGGGTATGCCATAATTTGATTTAGGGTGTTTTGGTTTTTCTTCTAACGAAATAACATTTCTTTGCTCATCAAATTCAACTACTCCAAATCTTTCAGGGTCCTTTACATAATATCCAAATATGGTCGCTCCCTCATCCTGATTTACTGCTCGCCTTAATTTCTCGATAAATTCTTGTCCATAAAATATATTATCACCTAAGATTAGGGCAACTTTATCCTTTCCGATAAATTCTTCTCCTACAATAAAAGCATCAGCTAAACCTCTTGGTTTATCTTGCACAGCATAACTAAAATTTAAGCCAATTTGTTTTCCATTTCCCAGCAATTCTTTATATAAATGGATATCCTTAGGTGTAGATATTATAAGAATGTCCCTTATTCCTGATAGCATTAATACTGATAAAGGATAATAA
>Ga0268276_1002846_pt1 | contig 14171 bp, 14 predicted proteins | sample saktaG_4_FD_190145 | JGI IMG/M metagenome (GOLD analysis project Ga0268276, IMG submission 190145) | Saline water microbial communities from Sakinaw Lake, British Columbia, Canada - sak_2010_1_5_45m | ecosystem: Environmental > Aquatic > Non-marine Saline and Alkaline > Saline ...
CGATTGCAATTGTATCCGCTATTTTAGTTATGATTCTGCCTATTTTATTGGCTTTTTATTTTTATAAGCAGACTGATGCGCCCAAACCGGTTATTTTAATTATTTTTATAACCGGTTGTCTGGCGGTTTTTTTAACTTTAGGCAAGGCAGCCATACTTAGTTTATCTCTAGGCCTGTTTTATTTATTTATTAAAATGAAAGACAAAAGAGTGGCTTTTGTTTTAGCTTTCAGCTTATTTACCCTGTCCGGTTTTTTATTTTTCAATTCTTTTTTTGAAGGCTTGTTTTTTCGCTTGGGCCGGGTTTTTATTGATACCAGCAGTAAATTTCGCTTAATGGAATATAAGGCCTGCTGGGAAATAATTTCTGATAATTTATGGTCCGGGGTCGGCGCCGGTCAGCAGATAATTTATTACGCGAAAAATTTATTGCCCGACTACCGGCAACAGGTAAATAATTTTATACTCCAATTTTTAATTGATTTGGGAATTATCGGTTTAATTATATTATTTTCAATAATCATCGGGATTTACAAAAATATAAGAAATATTTTTAGAAAAATAAACAAAAAAGAGGCGATAATGGTTTTCGGTTTTACAGCCAGCTTTATCTGTATTTTTTTTAACGGTTTGGCCGAAGTTACCGTATTTGCCCTGCCTTATGCTATTATTTTTTGGCTAATAGCCGGAACTTTTGCAAACTTGAATAAATTAAAAATATGAAATTATCAATCATTATTATAAATTATAAAACCAAGGAGATGACCGCCAAAGCGATTGAAACGGTTTTTTCTAGTATTAAAAATATTAGTTTTGAAATAATTTTAGTTGATAATAATTCAGCTGATGGCAGTAGTGATTTTTTTTTAAAAAAATATAAAGATAATAAAAAAATAAAATTAATTTCAAATAATAAGAATTTTGGTTTTGCCAAAGCGGTTAATCAGGGCTTAAAAATAAGCCAAGGCGAATTTATTTTTTTATTAAATTCTGATGTTTTAATTAAACCGAAAGGAGTGGAGAGAATGCTTGATTATATGGATAAAAATAAAAAAGTTGGAGTTTTAGGCCCGAAATTTTTTTATCCGGATGAAAAATTGCAGCTTAGCTTTGGCCGGTTCCCGGGTTTTTTAAATGAATTTTGCCGTTTGTTTTGGTTATATAAAATATTGCCAATCGGCACAATAAGCGGCAATAATTTTTTTAATAAAAGTAAATTTAATAAAATTGGCCAAGTAGATTGGGTGACCGGAGGCTGCATGCTAATTCGCCGCGAGGCTATTGATAAAATTGGCTTGTTTGATGAAAAATATTTTTTAGGCGGGGAAGATATGGATTTTTGCTGCCGGGCTAAAAAAGCCGGTTGGCAGGTCGTGTATTACCCGGAGGCCCGTGTTATCCATTATCACGGTTTTTCTTCCGGCCACGGCGGTACACAGGCGATAAAACGGCTGGAATTTGACCGGGCCGGTTTGCTGTATTTTATGAAAAAGCATCACCCCAATAGATTTTTTAGAAGAAATTTTGTTGATTTAATGCATATCTTAAAAATTAAGATTATTACTGCCAAAAATATTTTTTTTAGACAAAATATTAGTCGTTATAAGGCTGAAAGCGCGACCATTGCTATTACTTATAACTGTAATTCGCGTTGTCGGATGTGCAATATTTGGCAGATAAAAAATTCGCCGGAGTTATCTTTAGCCGCTTTTTCTAATTTGAGCTCTGATTTAAAATATATAAACATAACCGGAGGCGAACCGTTTTTGCATAAAGACTTGTTAGAAATTATTAAGGTTATTAATAAAACTTGTCCCCGGGCAAACATTATTATTTCCAGCAATGGTTATGCGAGCGATTTGATTATCAGACAAATGAAAAAAATATTGGAGATTGATAAAAGGGTTGGCGTCAGAATTTCAATTGACGGCTTAAGTGATACCCATAATAAAATTCGGGGTGTTCCCAATATATTTAATCAAGCCATGGGGACAATCGGGGGTTTGCGTAAAATCGGCTTGGTCAATCTTGGCTTAAGTTTTACCATTATGGATGAAAATATAAAAGAATTACCCGAAGTTTATGAGCTGGCCCGTAAAAATAATTTAGAATTTGCTTTGGCCTTGGTGCAAAATTCCAATATTTATTTTCAAAAAAATAGTAATAAAATTAATTTTCTTGAAGAAGTAAGGGAAAATTTAAATTATGCAATAAAATCCGAGCTTAAGAGTTGGAGTCCTAAACGTTGGAGTCGCGCTTTTTATAATTACGGTTTAAAATTTTACGCTGAAAAAGGGGAGAGGTTATTGCCGAGCGGGGCTGGTTTTGATTCTTTGTTTATTGACCCGGCTGGAGATATTTATCCGAGCAATTTAATAAATTTAGAAATCGGCAATTTGGCAGATGATAAATTAGATAATATTTGGAACAGCCAAAGAGTTAATCAGGTTCGCGCTGAGATTAAAAATAAAAACATTAAAGAAAGCTGGATAATCTGCACGCTTAGAGGAGAGATGAAAAAAAATTTTATAAAAGTTATTGTCTGGATTGCAAAAAATAAATTAAAATATATTTTTAAAATATGAGAGTGCTGCTAATAAACAATTTTCATTATCTAAGGGGCGGTTCGGAAAGATGCTATTTTGATACCGCTAAAATTTTAGCCGAGAAAGGGCATGAGACGGCCTTTTTTTCCATGAAGCATCCCCAGAATAAATTCAGCCGCTGGTCAAAATATTTTATTGATTATAGTGATTATAGTGATAAAAATTTAGGTTGGGGAGAAAAAATAAAATCAATTGCGAAAATTTTATATAATTTTCAGGCAAAGAAAAATTTAGAAAAATTAATTTTAAAATTCAGGCCGGAAGTCGCTCATTTGCATAATATTTATCATTATTTATCTCCATCAGTAATACATACTTTAAAAAAATATAATATCCCGATAGTTGTTACCCTGCATGATTATAAATTAATTTCCCCTAATCGTGAATTGTATTTAAGAGGTGAAATTTGGGAAAAGAGCAAGCCGGCTAAGTATTATAAATGTTTTTTTGACAAGTGTGCCAAAGATTCTTATTTAAAAAGTTTGGTCTGCGTCCTGGAAGCCTATCTGCATAAGTTTTTAAAAATATATGAACGGGTTGACATTTTTGTTTCCCCCAGCCAATTTTTAATTGATAAATTCAAAGACTACGGTTTTAAGAAAGAAATTATAAAAATACCAAATCCAATTGTAAATCAGCCTGATATATTAAGCGGACAAGCCGGAGAATATATTTTGTATTTTGGGCGCTTAAGCCAAGAGAAGGGGATAGCGGATTTAATTGAAGCTTACGCGCGAGTGAAAACCGACTGTAAATTATATATTGTCGGCGAAGGTCCGGAAAGAAAAAATTTAGAAGATTTGACAAAAAATAAAGATTTAGTCAATGAAATTATTTTTAAAGGTTATAAAAGCGGGCCAAATCTTTGGCAATTGGTAAATAAAGCAAAATTTATTGTTTTTCCTTCCCGCTGGTATGAAAATTCCCCTTATTCAGTAATAGAAGCTATGGGCTTGAAAAAAATTGTAATCTGTGCTAATTTAGGCGGGACAGGTGAATTAATAAAAAATAGAATTACCGGTTTTTTATATAAAGTCGGCAATATTGAAGAATTAGCTAATATTATGAAAGATTTGGTGGAAAATTCAAGTAAATACGGAAAAATAGGAAGAAACGCTGAAAAATTAATAAAAATGAGAAATAATAAATATTCTTATTATAATTCATTGATAAAAATATATTTAAGATTATTAAATTTAAAAAAGGAGCAATAAACATATGACTAAAAAACTTTTTTTATTTTTCTTAATAATATTGGCAACAGTATTTATTTTGAAAGAAGTTAGAGGCGAATCAAAATCATATTATTTTGGAGACGCAATAAATTATAACAACCGGCTTATTTTTGGAACCGTTAATTCCGGAGATTTTGAATTGTTTGCTTTAATAGATAAAAAAATAACAAAAACCGCCGAAATAAAACCGGTTAAAAATAATTTTTTAGGGGAAGATAATTTTTCTGATTTACAATTTATGATTAGAGATGGAGAACTTTATTTATATTTAACCAAAGGCAGATTTTTATATAAATACGATGTTTCAAATATTTATAACCCCAAATTGGAAAAACGGGTTAAAAATAATATTTGGGATTGGTTTAACGGTCTGACAATGGAAGATGATAGAATCGTTACCATAGGGATTAAGGGTCTTAAAGTTTGGAACGACGATTTGCAAATAATTAATGGGTATGATTTAAAAAACGAATATCAATACGACATTAATTTCAGTAAAAACGGACGATATATTTTTAATTCAGGCGATAATATTGTGAATGTTTTTGATGCTTATTTAAGACAGATAGTTGCTGAGTTGCCGATAGTTATTAATAAAGATCATTTTAGGAAAGTTTATAATGATTCTTTAAACAAGGCCGTTTACGCGGTTGACGACCAATCGCTGAAGAAGTTTAATTTTAGCGGTCAGGCCGGTGTTTTAAAAAGTGTTAAAGAATTTAAGCATATATCAACTTCCGGTTATGATGTTGACGGCCTTGACACCGGCGAGTTTGTATATTTTTCAGACGGTATTGGAATAGTTAAGGCGGATAAAATTAATTTGGAGCCGATAGACTGGGTTTATACTTCGGACTTGGGAGCCCAGGGCGGCTGGGCGCAAGGGCTTGAAGTAATAGACAGTCTTGAGGGGGATAAAATTATCGTATTTAATACAAGTTGTATTTTAGTATTGGATGATAAGCTTGATTTAATTGATTATTATAAAATTAGCGAAAAGGATGAAGAGCCGCCGGAAGATTTATGGCTGTCGCTTGATAAAAATAGGGCGGCGGCCGGTTCTCTGATTTCATTGCGCGGAGGCGGGTATGGCTTAAAGGAAAAAATTATAATTACCTTTGCCGGAAAAGAATATATCGTTCAGGCTGATGACAAGGGAAGATTTTCCGCCATGATTACCGTTCCTTCGGTTTTGCCGGTCAGGACCGACATAAAAGTTTCCGGCCAATATTCCGGTTCAAATTATAGTATTGCTTTTAGCATTGAATAATTAATATATTATACAAAACAATAATTTATGAAAATAATGTTTATCGGTCAAAAAGGAATACCGTCTCTTTCCGGGGGAGTGGAAAAGCATGTTGAAGAGCTGGCTGTCAAACTGGCCAAGTTGGGGCATGACGTTAATGTTTACACCCGCTCAAATTATAATAAAAGTAATGACAGCTACAAAGGGGTGAAATTAATCAGTCTGCCGAGCATCTCCACTAAAAATTTTGATGCCATCTCGCATACTTTTTTGGCCTGCCTTGATTTAATATTTAAAAGAAAGGTTGATATTATTCATTTTCATTCAATCGGGCCCTCTTCCTTGATTTGGCTGGTTAAATTATTTAAACCAAGGACGCCGGTTATAGCGACTTTTCATAGTCAATGCTATTATCATAAGAAATGGGGATTTTTTGCCAAGGCATATTTAAGGTTCGGCGAATTTATGTGCTGCCGAGTGGCTGATAAAGTTATTGTCATTTCTAAAAATTTAAAAAGGTACGCGGAAGATAAATATGGACGCGAAGCTGAATATATCCCCAATGGTGTCAGTCTGCCCAAAATTTTGCCGGCAAATGAAATTGAAAAAAGATGGGGGCTAAAAAATAATGGTTATTTTTTGTCTGTCTCCAGATTGATTCGTCATAAAGGAATACATTATTTGATAGAGGCATATAAAAAAATAAATACGGATAAAAAATTAGTTATTGTCGGAGACGGTTCTTTTACCGACGAATATGTAAAAGAATTAAAAAAATTAGCGGATAAAAATCAAAATATAATTTTTATGGGTAAGCAGTCTGGTAAAATTCTATCCGAATTATTTTCTAATGCGTATTGTTTTGTCCAGCCGTCCGAGTCAGAGGGCTTATCCATTGCCTTGCTTGAAGCTATGTCTTACAGGAAAGCGGCTTTAGTGAGTGATATACCGGAGAACAAAGAGGCCGTAGGCGGAGTTGGCTTTACTTTTAAAAATAAAAATGTAGTTGATTTAAGAAAAAAATTAATTCAACTTTTAACTAATTCTGATTTAGTAAAAAAATATGGTGAATTTGGCCATGAAAGGGTCAAGAAAAATTATAACTGGGATGGTATAGTTGTAGAAATTTTAGCTGTATATGATAAAACAATTATTGACAAGCAAGCAGCTAAAGAAAGTTATAAAATACAATCTAATAATGTTTCCGTATAATTTTTATAATATAATAGATAGAACGGCAGGCAATAACCATAATGGTTATTGTTTGTTTTTATTTTGATAAAATATTTAATAATGGTAAAATGATTTTATGACATTATATATAAATACAGCCAAAATAAATTTAATTAATATCGCCATCAGTAATAATGGTTGTATTTTGGTAGAAAAAAAAATTAATACCAAGCAGCCGCAATCGGAGAAAATATTAACTGGAATACAGAGATTATTGAAAAGCAAAAATATAAAATTAAATCAAATTAATAAAATACAGGTTGAAAACAGAGGAGAGAGTTTTACCGGGCTAAGGACGGGCGTAGCGATTGCCAATGCGCTTGGCTATGCTTTATTAATAAAAGTAGTTAATCAATTTAACAATCAATCAGGAAATACGAAAAAATTTAATATAATTAAACCGATTTACAGCAAAGAGCCTAATATTACGGTGGCGCGGAAAAAATTTTAGATTCAGAAACATTTATGTGGATTAATTGTTGAAAAGTACGACCTGATACATAGTTTAATATTTGGCAATTTATTAGTTAATTTCTCACTTATCAACAAGTGGGATTTTTTGTTATTTTTTTATTTAATATCAGTTAAAATTTTAGTGGTTTATTATCATTGACTAAAGGCCAAAAGTGGTGTATAATTAAAGTATTAAGGTGAACAGTGGGGAAAAGAGGTGAATAAATATCATTGCTTTCGGTAAGTTGCATTATTTCGCTAAAGCGAGATAGCACATGTGAATAATAATTTGTTAATTTAAAAATAAAAATAGTTTTTAAAATAAAAACAAAAATTTTTATCCGCCGTAGAGACGGAAAAGTTAGCCAAGATAATTAGCGCTAACATTGTAAAAACAAAAATCCTGATTATTCTTTTTAGAGTTATCAGGTATGCATGGGGAAAGTCTGTCCCGGACTTAAAACAGGGAATTATTATTAAGGTAAAGAAGGGGTCTGATAGGCTAAAAACCGATCAGACTTCTCTTGAATCTTAATTCTTCATTCTTAAATCTAAAATTAATTATGTTTATTGGTGAGTATAGTCATAATCTAGATAGCAAAGGCAGGTTGGCGGTGCCGGCAAAATTTCGGACAATACTTAAAAGTGGAGCCGTTGTTACCAGGGGGTTGGATAACTGTCTTTTTTTGTATCCTAAAAAGGAATGGAAAATTTTGGCGGAAAAATTAGCTAATTTACCGATTGGCCAGGCAAAAGCCAGGGCCTTTTCACGTTTAATGCTGGCTGGCGCCATGGAAGTTGACTTTGATAATCAGGGGCGGATTACTCTACCTGAATATTTAAGAAAATTTGGTCGTTTAAATAAAAAAGCAATTATCGCCGGACTTTATGATAAGTTGGAAATTTGGGACGAAGCTGTTTGGAATAAATATAAAACCGGAGCGGAAAGGGAAAGCAATAATATTGCGGAGGCAATGGGAGAGTTGGGAGTCTAAGGAAGTGAGAAGTAAAAAGTGATATTTTATAGTAAGATATTATTCGTATGTCCCGTCCCGCCCCTCGCAAAGGCGGTGATAGCGCGGGTTCGCAAAGCGAATAACGTTAAAACAAAAATAAATATGAAAAAAGTATTAATTATTTTTATTATTATATTAAGTTTGGCTTTAATCGTTGAACAGAAAGTAAATAGCTTTGATATTGACGGAATAAATGAATTAAAAATATCAAAAAATTAAATATAAAAATTAAACACAAAAATTATGTCAAAAAAGATACAATGCCAAACAAACACAAATACAGAAGCCCAAAACGTGAGAGTAAAAATAATCAAAGCGCCATTAGTGGAAAGTAGCCAGTTGCGCCGGATTATTTTTGAAAGAGCCAGAGCCTTAGTATTATAAAATTGCGTAACGTATATAACCAGTTCCATGTTATGAGTTATGAGTTATGAGTACAGAGTATCAACATACACCAGTGATGATAGAGGAGGTTATTAATTATTTAAATCCCCGAAAAGGGCAATTTTTTATTGATTGTACTTTGGGAGGAGGCGGATATACATTTGCGCTGGCAAAGCAAGTGGGAAAAACCGGCCAAGTATTAGCGATTGACTTGGATGAAAATGCGATTAAGAATGCCAAATTAAAAAAAATAAATTATCACCGCCTTGGCCATCGCATATGCGAGGCAAACGGGATCCCGCCTTCACAAAATAAATATAAGTGGCGGGACAAATTAGGCAATGTCATTTTAATAAATGAAAATTTTAAAAATTTACAAAAAATTGTATCGGATTTCGCCGCAAAAAACCCTTCCCTTGAAGTTCTACCGACTGGGAATTCTAAAAAGACCATTAATTTTGACGGTATTGTATTCGATTTGGGGTTATCATCAGCTCAACTCCAGGACAGGAGCCGGGGATTCTCTTTTAAATTGGATGCTCCGCTAAATATGGATTTTGCCGGCAAAGGCGTGAATAATGATACGGAATATATTGTAAACCATTGGCGTCAGAGTGATTTAGAAAAAATTTTTAGAGAATACGGAGAAGAACGGTTAGCTGAAAAAATAGCGAAGAAAATTACCGAGTATCGTAAAACCAAACGAATCAAAACTACTGGTCAGTTGGTAGAAATTATTTTAGAGGCTATTCCGAAAAAATGTCAGAATTTTAAAAGAAAAATACATCCGGCCACAAAAATTTTTCAGGCGCTGAGGATAGCTACGAATAATGAATTGGAAAATTTAAAAATCGCCTTGGCAGCGGCGATAAAATTATTAAAGCCATCGGGAAAGATAATGGTAATTTCATATCATAGTTTGGAAGACCGCATTGTTAAAAGATTTTTCAGGCAGGAAAGTAAAGATTGTATCTGCCCGCCGGAGTTACCCGTTTGTAGATGTGGCCACAAAGCTCAATTAAAAATTATTAATAAAAAAGTTATAATACCAACGGATAATGAAATAAAAAGTAATCCCAGGGCCAGAAGCGCCAAGATGAGAATAGCGGAGAAGATTTAATGTTATCGCCTGCGGCGAGCCCGACTATCACCGCCTTCGGCCATCGCATATGCGAGGTAAACGGGATCCCGCCCTTAATATATAATTAAATAAGTGGCGGGACAAATCGGGCACATCCGAGTGTTATCGCCTTACGGCGACCTGTACTACAATGCGGGACATCCGGATTATCCGGCGGTGTAGCAATTCACATTTAACTAAAAATAAATATGCAGGAAACAAAAATAACTAACACAAAAGCAATAATTAATAAAGAAAAAGAAAGAAGGAATATTTTTAAAAAAATAATAAGTTTTAAGAATTTAAATAAATTATTGGTATTATTAATAATAACCGCCGGAGTTTATTATTTAAGCGGTATAAATGATTTGATGATAAAAGGGTTTGAGTTACAGGAATCAAAGGGTAGGGCGGATAAATTAATTTTAGAAAATAAGGATATGGAATTAAAAATAACGTTATTAAAATCATATAATAATTTAAGCGAACGAGCGAAAGATATTAATATGGTCGCGGTTGGAGAAGTAGATTATATTACCGTAATTGATGGAGCCGTCGCTAAAAAATAAATATGAGATTATGGAGAGAAAACAAAAAGAAGATTGTTATTAAAAATAATCGCATAAATTTAATAATTGCGATTGTTTTTTTATTGGGAAGTTTAACAGTTTATAAATTATTTGATATCCAGGTCCGGGAATATGATTTATATTCAGCTAAAGCCTCTAATCAGCACGAATCATTTAATGAACTAAAACAAAGCCGGGGGAAAATATATATAAACAACGATAAAAAAATTACTGATGATATGAAAGAATTATATCCTTTTGCGACTGATAAGGACTTTGCCTTAGTATATGCTGTTCCCGAAGATATTGACCAGGCTGAAGAAGTGGCGGAAAAATTATATATTATTTTCAATAAGGAAGAAACCGAAGAAAAGGTTGATGAATTTTTTAAAAAACAAGAAGAGGAAAAATTAAAAGAAGAACTGGTTTTTTTGGCGACCCTGGGTCTTTCAGAAGAAGACAGAATAAACAAGGAAAATGAAGTGAAAAAAAGATATGAAAATTATAAGTATGACAAAGATTATCAGGAATTATATAAAATTAAAAGAGAGACTGAATTAAAGATACAAAAAGATTTAATAATTGATGATTATTTAAAAAAATTGAAAAAGAAAAATGACCCCTACGAACCGATGGAAAATAAGGTGGACGAGGAAACATTAATAAAATTATTAGCCTTATTGACAGGCGAAGAAAGCAACCAGTTGGAGCTTAAGGAAGGAAAAATATATAAAATCGCGGAGAATGATGTGAAAGAGGTTGTAAAATTCAAAGGCATATCATATACCATGGTAACCCATCGTTATTACCCGGAAGGAGATGTCGGCTCGCATGTTTTGGGTTTTGTCGGTATGTCCGATAACGAATTTGTTGGGAAATACGGGCTGGAGGGATTTTTCAACGAAGAATTATCCGGGCAGCTGGGTTTGGTAAAGGCGGAAAGAGGGGCGGATAGAAATATTGTGATAGTAAATGACCGGGAATATATAAAGCCGATTAATGGCAGTGATTTGGTTCTTACTATTAACCGTTCCGTGCAATTTGTTGTCTGCCAAAAATTAAATGAGTCGGCCCAAAAACATGGGGCGGATTCCGGCAACGTTATAATTATGGAGCCGAATTCAGGGGCGATTATCGCTATGTGTTCCTGGCCTAATTTTGACCCCAATAATTATGAAGAGGTTGAAGATATTAAAATATTTAACAATCCGGTAATTTTTGAACAATATGAGCCTGGTTCAATTTTTAAAGCGATAACAATGGCCGCCGCTCTTGACCAGGGGAGTATAACCCCCGAAACTACCTATAATGACAAAGGGCAGGTTAAAATTCAGGATTGGACAATTAAAAATTCCGATTACGATACCTTCGGCGGGCACGGCGAAGCCAGTATGAATACGGTCTTGGAGCTATCACTCAATACTGGAGCCATTTTTGCCATGCAACAAACAGGGATAGAAAATTTTGCCGCCTATGTTAAAAATTTCGGCTTTGGAGAAAAGACCGGAATTGAGCTGGAAGCGGAAAGCTTTGGAAATATAAATAATCTGCTAAAAAATAAAATTCAAGAAATTTACGCCGCTACCGCTTCTTACGGTCAGGGCATTTCGGTAACGCCTTTGCAGATGATTACCGCCTATGCCGCCATTGCCAATAATGGGATATTAATGAAGCCGTATATTGTTCAGGAAATAATTCATAATGACGGCTCAAAGGATATCACCAGACCAATACAAATAAGGCGCGTAATTTCGGAAAAGGCCGCCACCCTTCTTTTGGGAATGCTGGTTAATGTGGTTGAGAGTGGGCATGCCAAAAACGCGGGTGTAAAAGGATATTGGATAGGAGGCAAAACCGGTACCGCTGAAGTGGCCTCAACTGTAGCCAGGGGATACAGCGGGCGGACCATCCATACTTTTATCGGTATCGCGCCGATTGACGAGCCTAAATTCGTGATGTTGGTTAAATTAAACGACCCCAAGGATGTGCAGTTTGCGGTTTCTTCGGCCGCGCCGCTTTTTAGTGAAATAGCGGAATTTTTATTGCAATATTATCAGGTGCCGAAGGAAAGGAAGTAGCTTTTAGGTTTTAGGTTTTAGCTTTTAGGTGCTGGCAACCGGTTTTTTAAGCCGGTTTTTTGCTTTTTTTAGAGAGAATGGTATAATTTAGGTAGAAAGATACATAAAAAAATTAATTCAATTAAAATTAAAAATTTAATTAATACAAATATGAATAATGAACTATATGAAGTGATAAAGGTATATGCAACAAAACCCCACAAAGAATTATCCGCATTACTTTTAGATAAATCTAAAGATCAATTAATTGCCCTTTTGAATAGTTTGATTACTGTTTATATTAATGATAAAAATTCTTCGCTTCTCAGAGAATATATTACCGTATCCTTGGCAGGTTATATGCCAACAAATACTAAAATTGGTTATAACGGATTTAAACAATCAACCCAAATTGGCTGTAAAGCCATAGCCTGCGAAGCTAAACCACAAAATTTAAATTCTGAAGATAATAGTAAAAGAAAGAGCCCGCGTCGTTTAAATGGTGGCGGTAATTTTACTGATTATACTCACAAAAGATTAAGAAAAGATAAAAAAGAAAATCCAAATATGCTTATAGGTGGTTTTGTAGATGGTGAACTGGCTTATGTCTAAATATTATTTTTTGTTCTTAAATAATTACAAATTTTCTCTCGACAACATTTAAAATTTATTATACTATATATCTATAAGTTATTTAACTAAGATATATGGCTAAAATAAAGACAATTTCTGATAAATTGGCAAAGAGAAAATGTGCTGAATGGCTACAAAAAAATGGATTTAAAGATGTAGAATTGGCAAAAAATAGTAGTTGCGATTTATTTGGCAATAAAAATGGTCAAAAATATTTTATTGAAATAAAATATTCATCAAAAGAAGATGGTAATTTTTTTGGCACGGTGATGTTAACTGAGATGTTCCAAGCGATAAATAATAAAAATAATTATTTATTTTTAGTATGTAGGGGTAAGGATGAAAATATTAATGCCTGGTTTTTCAAATTATTTAGCGTGGATGAATTTTTGAAATGTTGCACTTTAACCACGCCAATTTTTCATTATCATTTATATCCATCAGAAAAAGGAAATTTAACTATCCCAAATTTTAAAGAAAGCACGACGGGAGCATCATATAAATTAATTAAAAAAATGTGGGGAGATTTTAAAAAATGGAAACTAAAATATTAAAAAATATGAAGCATATTTTAACTAAATACGAAACAACTAAAAGAACTGAAAAAATTCAATACGAAGTTGAAATCCCAAAAAATATTCAAAACAAGAGTGAGTATGCAAATAATCAAATTGAAGAAAATAATTACAAATCTTATAAAATAATGGATATAGTTGATAGCGAACTAATTAATGATGAGATTGTTAATCTTAAAATAAAATCGGAAAAGAGTTAAAATCAAAACATGCATTATTAACTTCTATTTGGCGCTTCTCGCCAGAAAGGAAAAATGGGCATCCAGCCCCCTTTCCGCTGGTTTTGCCAACAAGAATAATTTATTCTATTTTAGATGATAAAAAAGGAGTGGTTTTAGACCCATATGTTGGTAGCGGAACAACTTGTTTAGCTGCAAAATTATTAGGTTCAAATTATATTGGCATAGATATTTCAAAAGAGTATATAGAAGACGCTAAAAATAGATTAAAAAATTTTATTAATTATAAAAAAATAGTTGATGAGGAAATTTCTAAACATATCGTAGAAAAAACATTTAAAGAAAGAAAGGCCAATAACGGAAATACCGGAAAATACAGGAACGGAAAATTGTCGTCTCAATCAAAACTTTTATAGTTATATTTTAGTAATAACAAAACAAATGAAAAAAATAATTCAGTTAAAATTAAAAATTTTGGCTAAAATGATTTTGGCTAAGTATAAGCCAAGAGTGGTTGGTATTACTGGCTCTGTCGGTAAGACCAGCGCCAAAGAGGCAATTTACGCGGTTTTATCGGTTCAATTCAGGGTTAGGCGGCCGCTTAAGAATTATAATAATGAAATCGGTTTACCTTTGGCTATAATCGGGGCTAAATCGCCCGGTAAGTCTATCTTCGGCTGGTTAGGCATATTTTTTAAGGCTTTGGGATTATTACTGATTAAAAATAAAAAATATCCGGAAATATTAATATTGGAAATGGGAGTTGACCGGCCCGGGGATATGAAATATTTATTGAAAATTGTTAAGCCTGAAATTGGAGTAATTACTTCAATCGGGGCTTCGCATTTAGAGTATTTTTCCTC
>Ga0268276_1002847_pt1 | contig 14171 bp, 17 predicted proteins | sample saktaG_4_FD_190145 | JGI IMG/M metagenome (GOLD analysis project Ga0268276, IMG submission 190145) | Saline water microbial communities from Sakinaw Lake, British Columbia, Canada - sak_2010_1_5_45m | ecosystem: Environmental > Aquatic > Non-marine Saline and Alkaline > Saline ...
ATAGGAGTGACGCCCGATGCTGATTGAAACACCGACAGGCGAGACCCGCACCGTCCAGCCAGGCCAGCGCTGGACCGATGGGAACATGCATTTTCGCGGCGATGAGACGCCGGAGCATTGACAGATTGGGATACACTTTCCTGTAACAATACGCATACTCTTGCTGTAAAAACTGACGGCACTCTTTGGGCGTGGGGTTCGAATAGTTTTGGATTTCTCGGAGATGGAACAACAATAGATAGATTATCTCCTGTTCAAATCGGTTCATTAACCGACTGGTCTAAAGTTGCTACTAATTCGCAAGGAGCTTCTATGGCAATAAAAACAGATGGTACGTTATGGTCTTGGGGATATAATACTACATACGGGGAGCTTGGTTTGGGTGATAAGACAAATCGTAGTTCTCCAGTACAGGTCGGAGCTTTAACAGACTGGGCTGATGTCAAAGGTTCATACGATTGTTTTTGGGCAATAAAGACAGATGGTACGTTATGGGCTTGGGGACGTAATCAGTTTGGTCAGTTGGGATTGGGTGATATCGTTGACCGGAGCTCTCCTGTACAGGTTGGATCATCGACTTCCTGGGTTTCTATGGCAGAAAATGCTGGTGGAACTAGTTTTTTTGGCTTTAAATAAAATCTATAGTTTTGTAGTGGTTATGGGCTAGGAAAATAAATGGCAACGATCCAGGAAATGTTGGAGTACTCCAACGGTTCATTTGAAAAAGCTGAAGAGATAGCTCTTAATTTTATTAGATCCGGAAAAAAGGAAATCATTCTTGATCTCCAGCTTCTTTATTGTGCCCAAGGAAAATACGATCTTGCTGAATACTGGGAAGTAGAGGCTGATAAATATCTTCCGATGAGTCCGGAAAGAGCTTTTAATAAAGCTTGGAAATATATGAAGGCCGGCGATTTGCAGAGGGGAATGCACAATCTCTATTTAAGTAGACCTAAAAGACTTTTTGGAAGTCCACGTCCACCTACTAAAACAGAGCAGTGGGACGGAAGCTCACTGTTTGGTAAGAAGCTTTTGCTTTATTCTGAAGGAGGTCTCGGGGATGAAATCATAAACGCCAGGTTTGCTAGAAATTTCAAACAAATGGGAGCCACTGTAATTTTATCATGCAATAAGGGACTTATGAATCTTTTTGATTCGGTAGTGGGTGTGGATACTGTAATAGATGTTAGGGCAGTCCCTTTGGTGAAACATGACTGTTGGGTTCCGGCAATGTCTGCCGCAATTTTTTGTAATACTAGTTACGTAACTCTTTTAAACGATCCCTACATTAGGATCCCCATCAATCCAGCTTGGGATTATGTAATAAAAAAGGACAAATTTAATATAGGAATTAGGTGGGCTGGAAATCCCAAATTCGAACATGAACAGTTGAGAAAATTTCCAGTAGAACCCTTATTTGAATTAGCAAATATTCCTGGAGTTCAGTTGTATTCTTTTCAAAGGGATAATGACATTCTGAATCTCCCTGAAGGGATAACAGATTTGTCTAATTTGATATATACTTGGGACGACACTGCGGCGGCAATTGGTAAAATGGATTTAATAATATCTTCCTGTACTTCTGTAGTTCATCTTGCTGGAGCTATGGGGAAGAAGACTTGGGTTATTGTTCCTATAATGCCTTATTATATTTGGGCACAGCCGGGGGATACATCGAGTTGGTATAAGACTGTGACAGTATTTAGGCAGACTAATTTTGGAAATTGGGATGAGCCTTTCATTAATCTCAGAAATAGTTTAGTAGAAAGTTTAGGATGATTGTGTGTTGCAAGGAGCTCTTTATGTACCTCTCTATATTTTTAAGAACCCACGATGGAAAAAACTTTCACGGGGGAAACAGGTTTGTCGATGTTGATAAAAAAGAGATTATGATAGTTAGTTTAAAATCTCTTGTATCTTCTATTAATAATTTCAACAAAGCTGAAGAAACTTTATTTACTATAATCGATGATCATTCGTCAGAAGAAACTCTGGAAAGAATGAAGAAGGAAACTGCTATATGTAAATGTGATGTGAATTACATTCATTTAGATAATACTGGAAATGGTGAGAGTTTAAAAAAGACATACGAGTTGGCTATGGCTAATGGAGCCAATCTTATTTATTTTGTCGAGGACGATCATCTCCATAAAGATACAGCTGTACAGTTTATGGTAAATGCTTGGGAACAGTTTTCCCCAAAGCTTTGTGAAAATCAAGTTGCTATTGCCCCGTATGATGATCCTATAGATTATCATCCTGATAGAATCACTCCTACAAGGATTGTGGCTAGTTCTGATTGTCATTGGAGGCAGAACTTTCACACCACGTGTACTATGATGATTACTAAATGGATACTGCTACATTTTTGGGATAAGTTTATGGCCGTTACAAATTATGGAATTAACGGTATAAGTGAGGATAACACAATAAATCTAATGTACGATAAGGAAGTGGTTCTTTTTACACCTATTCCTTTTCAGGCCGTTCACCTACAAACAGTTCCTCCAGTTATAGGTGATTGGAAGTCTTTATATAATATTAATATTCCTTGTAATATCTCTCAAGTTGGCCTATAATAATTAGTCGAAAAGTCACTTTGGATTTTAAGAATGGCAGATATTTTTAAAAATATTTCAGTAGTTCTCTCCCCCCAAACTAAGTATAGTTTAGTTAGTTGGGATTTAGATCCCCGTTTTTCCCCTGAATCCGGAACATATACTTTTTATGTAGAAGCGGGTTATTCCGCAGGAAACTGGACTCGCTTAAACTCTACTCCTATAATAAATCAGGCATATTATTTAGATACAACATCTTATAAATATGGATTAATAGATAATGTGTATTACAGAATAGTGCTGATAGATAATTCCGCAGAATACATATCTGTTCCAGAAAACGCTTCCGGAAACTTAACAACCCGAGAATTTAGAATTGTAAAGAATATCTTAAGACAGGAGTATGAAAGGCTTATTGACATAGGAGTTTCTGGATGGCTTTTAAGAAGAAGACATTGGGGAACAGTCTGTGCATCCTGTAAAGATTTTGATTTAGAACATCAGGTCTCCAAACCTAATTGTTTTACATGTTATGGAACTGGAATTGTAGATGGTTATTATAATGCTTATCCATACTACATAGAGTTTTTGGGTGGGAGTAAATCGCAGATAGAACTTAAGCCCCCCTTCGGTGTAGAGGATACTATCCTAAGACAGGGTAGATGTGTATCTTATCCTCTTATATCTTCTTTCGATATTTGGGTTGCTGCTAATACAGATACACGTTATATTATACGTACTGTGCAAACGATTGCTGAGTTAAAGGAAAGACCGGTTATATATACAGTAGCTCTAAATGAAATTCCAGCCGGTCAAATAGAATACAGTATTCCTCTACAGACTTCGGAAAGCTCTTCCTCCGGGATAGAAAGTTTAGATCAATCCTGGAGAACAGATTCTTCCGATTTCCTACAGAGGTAAAAAGTGCACAAAAGTGCACTTGAGAAGAAAAATGAAGAAAATTATTAAGAATGAGTATGTGGATATCGTAGTAGATATTTCCAAAAAGAAACAGCGCGTATCTCTTATATCTGGAGAACTTACTAGATCATCTATAACTGAAATATTGAAAGCTTTTTATTATCCACCGTTTGATTGTAAATATAATAGAATATTTAAAATTAGAGTGGATCCTGAAACAGCAAACTTTTTATTATTTATGTGCTGGTGTTCAGAGTTACCGGAAGATGAAAACGATATAGAAATAGGTGGATTAGGTAAATTAGAAATTGTTGATTCTAAAAAAAGATTATACGAAGTTATTTGTGTAGGAGAAAAAGATGGAACATCCTAAAGTTACGGTAATTATTCCAACTAAACATCACTTTGATTTAGTTGTTAATGCAGTAAATCAACTCTGCATTAAAACGTTATATCCTAATTACAACATTATTATAATGTATACGGGAGATAGTCCGGAAATCCTAAGTAAGCTTAGAAAGTGGGAGAAAGAGACTAACTGGCCTGTACAAATATTTGAATATTCAAAAGAGTTTAACTTCGCTGAAGTAAACAATACTGCTGTAGAAAAATATGTAGATAAAGATACGGAATATATCTTATTTCTGAATGATGATTGCGAGCCGGTGAATGACGTGATATCTATCCTATCCAACTTTTACAGTAGTAATAAAAATGTGGGAACTGTAGCAGCACAGCTTAGGAATAAAGATGAACGAATACAGGGGATGGGATATAAGATTTCGGAGTATGAGAATGGTGTTCTAGATCTCCAGCAGAATGCTGTGCAACAGATGGACACTTTATTTTATAGCAGACATATAGAAGTAGCTGCTAATTCCGCAATATGTATGTTGACTTCTAAATCTCTATTTGAAACTTTAGGAGGCTTTAGTTCTATATACATAGAGGATTATTCGGATGTGGAATACAGTTTAAAATGTATTTTAGAAGGTAAAAAGAATTACTGTCTAGGCTACGCTATAACTATCCACTACGGTTGGCAGACTAGAGGAGTTACGCAGGAAGTTAGACAGAGAGCTGCGTACGATCACCAAACACATTTATATCCATTCATAGATTTCTATAAGAAAGAACTTAGGGAGTTAGGAGCTTTTCACTTTAAAGATAGGAGAATGCTTAAGAAAGATTGGTGTTTAGGAGTTAGTGATAGAGTGGAATCCAATTTCGCTGGTGGGGAAATATTTAGAGATCCTTTTGTAGCTGAGAATCTGCAATTACAATTCGATTTTGAAAAGAGATACGATCTTAAGAGCGATGAGGGAAAACTGCACGTACTAATGTTCGGGCATAAGGATGGTTGTGGATGGGCTAGGATCGATAATCCAGCTTACATGCTAAATAAATGCACTAAGGATATAGTAGCATTCCCAACTTCGGTCCTAACTCCGGAACTTATAAACTGGGCTCATATATTTGTTTGGCAGGTTCCAACTCCGGCTAGGATGAAGGATGTAAGAGATTTTCTCAATAAGCACGGTATCCCGCAGATATTCGAAATAGATGATGATTACATCCACCTAGATAAATTCAATCTAGCTAGAAGTATTGTGGATCCGGATTCTGTTCTAGATTGGGTGGGTAATACTACCGCTTTTACTACTACTAGAGATGTTTTAGGAAAGTTCTATCAAAAAAGAGTTCCGGAAAGTAAATATGTAGTTGCTCCGAACTGTATTAATTTCGATAAGTTTCCTGAAACAACTTACGTAACGGATGATAATCACATTCGCTTAGGATGGATGGGTGGCTGCACGCATTACATAGATTTGGAGAGAGTTGCCCCCGTATTACGTAAGCTTAAGGAGAAGTATAAAGATAGATTGGAAATATGTTTGTTCGGTTGGGATGGAAAACTTAAGCCACCCTTCTTCGCTCCTAAGAGTGTTTTAGGAGATTTGCAGGTTACACATACAAATTTTGTAGATGTATATAAGTATTACAATAAGTTAGCTGAACTTAAGTTCGATATATGCTTTATCCCTCTAGCAGATATTCCTTTTAACAACATAGGGAAAAGTCCTATTAAGTACTTAGAAGCTTCGGCAGCTAGAGTCCCCTGCGTAGTAAGTAATAGCCCAGTATTTTCTTTTATAGAAGATGGGGTTACCGGGTTGAAGGTGGATGATTTAGAAGGATGGGAAAATTGTTTAACTAAGTTGATTGAAGATAAAAATTTAAGAAATACATTATCAAATAATGGATACGAATTAGTGTTTAACAACTATAACTTAGAGAAGGAAATTGGGATTTGGGCTAGAGCATATAGAGAAGTTGCTTTAACCAAATATAGGTGTGTAAAAGATGAGTAATACATTTATAGAACCTACTTGGGGGAGTGTTAGAGAAGCTATGCAGGAAAGCATTAGCCGTTTTGTTAAAGAACCGGCTACTCCTTTCGATTTAACAGGAGCTTTCATGCGCCTTCTCCAATTTCACTTTTCGGATGCGAATAGGATAGCCAATACAACTCTAAAGACTTTAATCTGGAATTCGGATATTAAGCAGACAGCTATACTTATAGCTCCCGGCTTCAATAGGGATATAAAGTCGGAATCTAAGAAGCCAGCTTTATTTATAGAGAGAGGTCCCGTAAAACCTGTAGTAATTCCTACCCCTCTAAAAAGTGTAAACATACAGGTTTGGGCTACTATTAATGGAGCTCCTACCGAACTTACAGATAATAATAAAAGATTTAAGTATATTTCAGGAACACATAGTATAATATGTGAAGGACTAACTCCAGCACAGTCGGAATTACTTGCGGAAGAAATCTATGTTAGATTTATGTATTTTGCTCCAGTAATAGAGAATGATTTCTCTTTAGAGTCTTTTGATGTCGGGGAGATGTCTCCTTTACAACAGAGGGAAGAGAAACCTACTCCTACGGACGTTGTTGCGGTATCTTTTACTTGGAGTAAATACTATTTCTGGGAGACTGTTGTAGAGACTCCGGTATAGTTGACAAAAAAATAAATTAGTGTATAATAATATGAAGGTTACATAAAGGGAATATATAAATGGCTGTATCGAATATCCTTAACTATGCTGGAATTTTAATTCAATCTTCTGGTGGGTATGCTCTAGCTGGTGGAGCTTCTAATGTTGAAGCTAACTGGGATACTCCAGCACAACTTTGGGATGGCGGTCCTGGAAAAAGATATATTTTCTGGGGAGATACTACTGGAGATATTAATATTTATGCCTTTAGTTTTGAAGCTTCAGCAGCCACATATTTCACTTTAATTACCAACGAAGCCTACAACCATGCCGCCTTATCAATTACACTTAATTACAATAGAGGTGGAAGTATTTACAATATTATGAAGTTCCCGGAATGTGTATATAATCCTGGGATGATAAATAGAAGATTGCGGGCTATGGGTGATAGGCTAGTTCTAGAAACAGCAACCAACTTCCGTATTTTAAGAATAAACAGCTAGTGGAGATAATAAATGGGTTATACTGTACTTACATCGAACCCGAATGTAACTCTTAATTCAGTTTGGGATCAGTCTGGAGTTGACGGGAAACACGGATGTTATGTTTTAGGAGTTGGTTTGAACTGGTCGAGCAATTTGCGTAAACTGCCGACTCTAAAAGGTTCTAAATCTATTCCGGATATTCCTAAAGGACAATTAGCTATAGAACTGCTTATACCGCCTTCCGGAACCTCACAGGGAGTTGCTTCCTGCCCCATGTTCTTACTTACTTCCTGCGCTCTAGTAGATATTAATGGGGTTAAATATCACAATACGTTCCACACCGGCGGTGGTCTGCGTGTGCAAGATTTTGGTGAAGGTATTCAAGCATTGGTCTTAACCAAGCGGTATGCTATCTTCGGACAAGCTACAACTGGTTAATATAATCTAACGGAGTTAATCATGGGGATTGTGTCTGCAGCAAAACTCAGCTCCGTAGATTTAGATTGTACAGATGCTAATGGAACAGATAATGTAAAAAGACCTTTCTATGTTATGAATTTAGGAGTTAACCACGATATAGGTTTAACTCCTATTTACTACATAGGAGGGAGCTGGCCTAATTACGGTAGGTTAGTGCATTTCCAACCACAGTCAGGAGGTGGAGTAATATCTTTAGATGGGTTTTTTAAGACTTTAGCAAATTATACTGAAACGTATGGGTATGTAACAAATAGCAGTCAAATTAATCCTACGATATATACTCCAGCAGCATCTCTAGTAGATCTGAATTTACGGATAAACGGTAAACAGTACGCTAAGTGCTACTGTATTAGTCATTCTCTTAGAGCGGAATCTATAGGAGGAAATAATATAATTTACGGGAACATAGTGTATAGATTTAGTACTGTAGAAAATTATCCCTAAGGAGGTAGGAATGGGTGAAGATGTGCAAGAAGAAGCAGAAAACACTTTAAAAAAATTTAACGAGTGCGAGCTCTGCGGACATATACAGGATAAAAATATAAGTATAGCTCCGGAAGATCTTAAGGAATTTATAAGATCTATTTTAGGTGCTAGGGTATTTATTAAGATATATAAGTTATACGATGGAGAATATAAGTTAGCATTTAAGACGTTAACTGCGGAAGAATCTTCTAGGCTATCTATTTTACTCTCTAAACTATCTTTAGAAGATTTAACGGAATACGAAAAGCAACAGATAGCTATTAAAATAAAATTAGTGTATTACACACACTCAATATGCGGAGAGACTTTCAGTATCCCTAAAACTACTGTCATCTCCGAAGTTTTAGATAAATATGATGAAATGTTTAAGGATGAAAATACTGTGAGCTTAAGTGTTAAAACACTAATTCAGTTTCTTACTCTACAGAAACTGCTTATAGAGGAGGGCTACGACGCAAATTTTTGGAAGAGCGCTGGTATGCGTTAGCTATCAGTGCGCATGTAAATAAGTCCTTAGATTTTAGTAAGATAACAGTGTATGATTCTAAAAGTATCTTTAGAGAGAAACTTGTTTTACAGGAATTGTACAGAGAGAGGCAGTTAGATTTTAAGAGAGCCAAGTGCTTATACAGTTTGGTGAATGCTACGGAGGAGGGGAGCACTATATTTGGGGGATGGAGTGAGGGTGAGAAAAATGGTTATGCTAAATTATTGTTCCCTTGGGATAAAGAAGATAGTTTTACCGTAGGGAGTAATTCTAAGTTGAGAAAGATTTTAGAAGGCTTTAAATAAAATTGGATATAGATACTTACAATTATAATTTTACAGAACTCCCTATCGGAAGTTTAATTCTAGATGTTGGAGAAGATAAGGAATTAGAATTTAGGGATATCCCCGAAGAAAACATATCCACATCTATAAAGAAGAGGAGAAAGGATGTTGAGGAGGAATTAGTAGGATTACATACAGTTTCAGAAGTTATATCGGAAAACATGCAGATAGGAGAATATATATTAAATAAACAGATTATAGAAAATTTACAGAGTAAAGAAAATACAGAGTTAGCAGAAAATATAGAATTGGAAGAAGTTAAAATAGATAGAAAAGATGTATATACAGGAGTAAGTTTAAAAACTTATGTTCCTACCAAAATATTCACCTCTCTAGACTTCGATTTAAATTATAAGGTTTTAGCACAGAGGTTGGCATATAAGAAGCTTCTAGGAACTTCTCCAGAAATAGATTACGAAGATGTGCATATATTTTCTCCGAATTATCTATCTCAGACAGTCCCTACAGAAGGTATACTAACTTTAGTTGGGAGTACTCCTAATAAATTAGATTCTAAAGCTCTCTACTATCAATCCGGAGGGACTGCTCTCCCCGAAGAAGATAAGATTAAAGTTGCTGAAGGAGCTACGGAAGTTGCTGCTGCGGTCACCGAAGTTGCTAAAATGGAGTCCGAAAAAAGAGATTTAGCACGTAAAAAATCAGATAGAATTTTACAGAAAAACATACAAGAATCCTTTACCAGTTTTAAGTCCTTACAGAAACAAGGCTTTAGTTCCGGAGTTGTTCAGGAAGCAGCCGTAGTACACAATAGGAAAGTGGAGTCTTCAGTAGTACAGAAGTATGTAAAAGAGTTTGGGTTAGAAGGTAAGTTGAAGGATACGGGGAGGAAGGGATATGATTTGAAGGATATTGAGGGGGTATTTTCTAAAGAACAGTACGGGAAGATAACTGAAGAAATACAGCAGTCTACTATAGGAGGATTGCTTAGAAAAGAGGGGAGTGCCGAAGTTGCTGCTAAAGCAGCTTCAAAAAGAGAAGATCTTATATTAAAGGTGGGAGATATTTCTAAGACATTTGCTAATGCGGATTTAGATTTTAGGAGAAGGGATTCGGAAATCTTAGGTAAGACTGTGGATTATCTTAAGAAAGATCCTAAGCTTAACGCGGGAATTGCTTTACGTAAAGCTATAGAAAAACAGACTACGGATGAAAGAGGTGAAGATATTCCGGTAACAGATAAGGAGATAAAAGAGACCGGCGAACGTATTTTAAGAGATTATGGACTAGCAGAAACTAAATCCGCACAGCCGTCTGTAAAATCCCTTCCCCCACATAATAGAATTGCTACAAAAGAAGTTGAAGTAGATAAGACTTTAGCAACTAAAGATAAAACTTCTACAGAAGATAAGGGAACAGATAAGTCTCTGGCAACTCCTAAAGGAGATGTTTCTAAAGCTCCGGCATTAGCTGCTAACTTAGAGCAGAGAGTACTTATGTTAGAAGATATTCTAGCAAGATGGCAGAGGGATGTCTAATGTCTATAACTTCTTCAACATCTACTTCTCCCGTAATAATGCCGGACGAACTGCGTTACAATATTGCAGATAGTGCTTGGTATGTTTTAGAGTTTAAGGTTTTAGTGGAGTGGGATGCGCATATTATCAAACGAATTAAGAATAAAGTAAAGATAGATTTATTCGTTAATAGACATTTTGAAATAACATGTGCTATAGATAAGAAGTTATCTACAAGACCTACACTAACAAATTTATTTGGAAATTTAATGCTTATATCTACGGATGGACATAAAGTTACATTTAGAAGACCCCGCCTAGATCCACCACCGGCTGGAGCTAGTAACGATTCTAGCAGAGATAAGAATATCTTAGGGTATGATTGGGCTTACCAGTCCTTCAATTGGGTGTACGATATGGATAAAGGATTATATCACACAATAGCCGTAATTGTGGGGAGCTGGAGTAAGTTCTGTTATAGAGGAACGGAATTATATACGTATTATGCGTAAGGAGTATTTATGCCTATAGCAACACCAACATTTACGGGGGTATGGGTTTGTAAAGCCAAACAAACTGCTAATATCGAAGAATCAAATCTTAAGTATAATAAGAAGACTAAAACTTATTTAGTAAGAACTTTAGTTAAGGAACAGATTACGCATACGTATGAGAAAAGATCCGATTCGGATAATTTGGATGTGAATGCAGATAAACTTGCTATAGAGGATTTGAATATTCCGGCGGCAGGGAAGCCTTGGGAGAAGAAACTGCAGAGTTTATCAGTTACATATAATCCTTCTACGGGAGTAGCTAGCTGTGTTAAAGTGATTACTGAAGAAGATGAGGTTTGGACTAGAAAATCCGATATTCCTGTAAGTATAAGTAAGGTAAGAATTGTTTAAATGTCTATAGATATTGTACAAAGACCTTATGTTTTTGGCCCCTACTCCACAGGACAGGGTTCGGATAGAGTTGTCCCTCTACGTAAAGATCTTAATAATATATATCAAACCATCTTCAATATACAGGGGAATGGAATTAGGGTTGATTATCCGGGAGGACAGTCGGGAAAAATAGTCCTTACAGTCCCAGAGGATTTAGATTCTCCCGGACCCTTCTTCGCTGAAGTAGAACAGAGTTCGACTTTAGGAGCGGACGATAGGTTGGTTATAGGAGGATGTTTGGATGCATACGAATCTTTTGCTAATGACGATCCTCCAGGAAGACAGACGAATACTCCTGGAGTGTTGATGGTTGGGGATAAGGTCAAGTTATTTCCAACTATAGAATACGTATTGATTTCAGATACTATCTTCGGGGTTGTATCTCCAGGAAATTATGTAACTAAGTTGTTAGTTCTTTGGGTAGATAGTTCGCAAACTCCTGCAGTAGATTACAGCGATAGAGGGGTGTTCTACGACTACGCTTTTATAGCTAAAGATGATTTGGTAAATTATCCTGGATGGACTAAGGACGGAAAGATTTATTTCCCTTTAGGCTGGATAACTGTATATCACAACAATACAGATGCTTCCGACATATTTAAACAGATAACTGCCGTAGCTTGGCCGAATACCGGATGGATATTGGAAGGCGGAAGCAGCACTTCAGTTCCGATAATAAAGTTTTTGGGATTGCATTCAGATAGTCCTGCTACCGGATCTCGTATGTATATAGGTAATATATATTCCACTTGCTTTGAGGCTGTTTCTGGATCAACTCCTATTGCTTACAGCGCTACCATATACATCCCGGGGTCTTCGGATGTTATAGTTCCTTATGGAGGTTCTTGGACCACTGTTCCTCCTGTATATGGTTTGAGAACTGTACGTACGTGGACGGGAGCTTCTCAGACACACACAAACGACACTGTGTATGAAGCTGTTGGATTATTATTGGTGATTTAATGGCATACACATTTATAAATTGGAATTCCTATATAGATCCTTTAGGAGTTTCTCGAATACTGGATTGGACGGATACAGGTATATTGGGTAAATTCCCTTCGGTTTATATTGAAGCTCTGCGACAGGCTGCTTTAGAAAGACTGGATGTGCTAGAAACACCTGAATATATAAACCCTATACCTCTTCTTATTTCTGCAACCGCTCCAGAAGAAAGAACTTCGAGTTATGGAATAGATGGTGTTTTTACTTTATTAGAATTTATAGATAAAGTTGCTTGGCTTGAGGCATATTATCCGGGGTACTCCGGATATGTTGATAAATGGATAGATCCTCAGAATTTTGCGGATATTTCCGGACGAACGGATTATTCAGATGTGCCGGGGGTCATGGGCACAGAAGCGGATATTTTAGAGGCTATAGGACAACCAACTAGAATCCCATTTTCGCCTGAAAATATATATGGAGGAATTTCCGGAGCCTACTTAAGACAATTAAAAGATGTATTTATGGCGAAAAGGTATTTTAGAGCATATTCTTACACAAATATATATAATTTAGAAAGAAGAAGTGGTGAGGGAAGGACCTGGGATTTAGCAGCGGCGGCTTTTAGTTCGGCTTCTTGGAATAGTGTTTACTCAGATACTTTAGGATGGCGAACCAGAGCACAGATGATTTATATGAATGTGAATAGGGTTATAATAGAAAGAGTTAGAGGTTTGTTATATTGGGGTATTCGTGGGAGTAATGGATGCACCCATTCAACATGTTATATATATAATTCTATTCCTCTAGATACATATACATTCTTGAATCCAGACTACCCTACTCTACCGGAAAATATATGGGTAAAATATCATGATGATGAATCCCTTTCGTATAATTTTAGCGAAGTTTTTTGTGATTTCGATAATTCGGGCACAAACCCAATACCTTCGTTACTTTCAAACCCAAGTTATAACAAATGGTTTTACTGGGGATACGCTCCAAAATGGTTTTTCACCGTGTGTGATTATAGAGATGATTTCACCTTAGGTATTTAAAAATGTTAATGATTGTATATATTAATACATACGTAAATTGTAATTCAGTTAAGGAGCGATTTTGTAGATGAACAGACGTATAGTTGACTTGTGGTATGATGTAGAAAATCGTATGCTTATTACGGAGAACGGGACTAGTCAGGAAGCAGCCCCGACTCCATACGTTTTCTTTAAAGAGAATATCTTAATTCGTTTGAGGTTGATGAAGTATGACGTAACTACTTCGGCATATATTGCATATACTGATTTAGCAGCTACGGATGTATTTTCTTTTGCTTTGGACGACGATTACGACTACACTTCTGAACTGTGGATTAAAGAAAATAATTCATCTATAAATGTTGCTGGCGACTGGGAAAGCGGGGGGACAGCTGATCCTACTTTAGGAGAGATATCTATAAGAATAGATATGAATACCACTTCTATAGAATCTGCTTTAGGAACTACTTCAGCAATTGCGGGAATTGCGGAGCTGCAGATAAGGCCTTTAGGAGAGATAGCCATTTCAGGATGTATGTCTTGGGCTATGTCGGTATTCAATTTAGTGGATAGCGTTTATTGGGTTGAGTTGGAGAATAGTGTGGATTACACTCCGACAGCCGCTTCCCCAACACTAATCCCTATGTTAACCGATCAAACTTTAAACATAATTCAGGATGCTTCTCTACGAGTTTACTGGGACGATACATATCACTACGGTTTAGCTAGTTCCATAAGTGCTAGTATGATGCGGGTTTGGGGATTAGATCTCCCTCTCGGGGCCGCAGGCTTAGAAGAGGTTTGGTACGAGGTTATGCCTAGTACTATACGGAATAACTACTACACTGTCGATGAACTTGCAGCTCTTCTAGCTGCTAAACAGGATACCGCTGTAGCTACAGAGAATCACATTGCTGTCTTCGGGAACGCCGGTTCCACCGTAGACTCCGGGAAATATTTTGTAAACAGTGTTACTGGAAATAGTTATTTAGAAGTTCCTACAGTC
>Ga0268276_1002848_pt1 | contig 14166 bp, 13 predicted proteins | sample saktaG_4_FD_190145 | JGI IMG/M metagenome (GOLD analysis project Ga0268276, IMG submission 190145) | Saline water microbial communities from Sakinaw Lake, British Columbia, Canada - sak_2010_1_5_45m | ecosystem: Environmental > Aquatic > Non-marine Saline and Alkaline > Saline ...
TGGCCATATTAAATCTCCAAATTTGTTGACACAATTTCAAAATATTTTATGAGCCATGGGTATCATCTCAAATTTTTTATCGATCTACAATATTTAGGCTACTTGGGCTTTTGAAAATAATCAGTTCAATCCAGATCATTTTTGAAGAAGGTGAATCTGTGTTGCAAACAGTTTGATCAATTTATAAACCTTCATTGTAAATTTGGCCGACAAAACGGTTTTATTCTTATTGGAAGCAAAGATGTCGTCTTGCTTGACACAGTGGCCTTGATGACCTTACATAATGATGGGTTTTTAGATCCATAAATGTGCGGTCGGGATCTACAAGACTTAAGTTTTTGAAATTTATGGTCTGTCTTTATAATGGAGTTAATCATGAACAGTAACGAAATCCAGTCCTTAACCGATCGTGAGTTATGGACATTAAAAGAGTTCGTTGAAAATACCTTGAGAAAAAGTGGAGCGATCCTACTCGAGCTTTACGGGCGAGGCAATAGAAAACTCAAATTTGATGATGAACTGGTTACAGAAGCTGAAAATCGTGCCTGGGATATAATTCAGACCAAATTTGATGGTAGTTTTGAAGGCCATGGTTTTCTCAGAGATTTGACGGACGATCAGCTTCTTGGACCTGGCGCGCCTAGATTCATTTGGATAGTTGACACACTTGACGGCGCAGCTTCCTTTCAGTCAGGAATGCCTGTCTGGGGTATCAGCGCAGCTTTTTTTGAGAAGTTTTGGCCGGTATTGGGGTTTCTTTATTTACCGGTAACAGGAGAGTTATATTCAGCATATGCCGGAAAAGAAGCTTTTCTTAATGACACTCCTATCAAAGTCCGGCAGGATTCAACAATCGATAATGAAAGCCTGGTTTTAGTTTATTCCCGATTTCATAGAGACTTTACGAGCAATTTCCCAGGTAAAATACGTAACCTGGGTTCATCCGCCGGGCATTTGGCTTATGTTGCCAGAGGCGCCGCTGACGCTTGCATTATGAAAAATGTAACCGTTAGAGACTTGGCGGCCGGGAGTATCATCCTTCAGGCCGCTGGTGGTGAAATCCGATATCTTGATGGCCGGCCCTTTCATATCGGCGAAATTTTAGATGGACATAGAATTGAAGATCCTCTGATTGCCGCGCCAAAGGGATCGTGTAATTATTTTGTTCAATATTTCCAAAAGACTTGAGAGGACGTTAGGCATCACCTTATTTATTGAAAATTGCGTTTGCACAGGACAACCTGATTAACGGAGCCAAGATGAACACGATCGGAAAGAGATCCGAAAAAATCCTTGCCACTATCGTGTCTGAATACATTTCTACTGGTGAGCCGGTAGGGTCGCGAACCCTGTCCAAGAAAATGGATATGGGAGTATCAGCCGCTACTATTAGAAATATTATGAGCGATCTCACCGATTGGGGATATATTTCCCAACCCCATGTAAGCGCCGGTCGTATTCCAACAGATCTTGGATACCGATTTTATGTTGACAAAATTTTAGAGCCAATAGGATTGAATCAACAAGAAATTTCGGCCATAGAAACATGGATTGCGGCTGCTGGTATGGACATCAGAGACGCCTTGAAACAATCATCCTGGGTACTAGCTGATCTCTCAAAGCAGGCGGGTGTCGTCAGTAGTTCCCCGGCAAAAGAACAAACCTTCAAGACCATTGATTTTATAAAGGTAGCTAAAGATAGAATTCTGGTAGTGCTGGTCTCCACCAATGGTTTTGTCCAAAATAAAATGATTTTCGATGATGAGAATATTTCTCAAGACACTCTAGAGTGTTGCACGAGAATGTTGAATGATATGCTAAAAGATCTTGACCTGAAAGAAGCCAAAGAAAAGATTGAAATTGAGTTAAGCCATGAAAAAGCACGTTTTGATATCATGTTGGCTACCGCTTTGAGATTTGGATATATGATTTTGTCCGATGGCAAATTGGCAAGAGAGATTTTTATTGAAGGTTCAGCAAATATTGTTGAAGATCCGGTTTTCTTGCAAGTTGATCAAATCAAGGCCATATTAGTCACATTTGAACATAAAAGCAAGCTTTTGAAGTTACTGGATAAAATATTAGTTACTAAGGGTATGCAGATATTTATTGGATCTGAACACGGTATTAACGAAATGGAATCGTGTTCCGTGATCGCCTATCCAATAAAGACTCCCGGGGCAGTACTTGGAAGTATCAGCATTATAGGACCAAAGCGAATGAACTATCAGAAAATAATTCCATTGGTCGGGACAACGGCAAGGGTACTGACCAAGTTACTCAAAAGGATAGTTGAAAGAGATTCCTAATATTATGTTTCTAGTGCAGACATCTCTGAAATTATTTCACTTGACAACAAAATCCTGAAAAGAGGAAATAAGGCAAATTTATCGTAGAGTTTGAGCGTCATTTCATGGTTTTCACGGTTGTGACAGGCGGAAGCGTTTGAGACGATGATTGATTTGAAATCATTCTGAATTGCGTCCAGCGCTGTCAACAAAACACATACATTGGTCATTATTCCACAAACTACCACTGTATCTATTTTCCATGTCCTTAAAGTTTGATCCAGATCTGTTTTATAGAAAGCGCTCATACGTCTTTTCGGTAATATCAGGTCATGAGACTCAACATTTAGTTCTTCGATTGGAAGATCCCCTCCGGTTCCTCTTATCGCATGAGATTTCATGCGACCGCCAAAAATGAAATCATCCGCCATAAAACTGTCGCAAGCAAAAATTACCGGTTTATTGTGAGAACGAAAAGAATCAGCCAATTCATTGATTTTGGGAATCACTTTCCCTGCCGCGACATCCAATGCATTTCCTCGACTTAAGCTAATATTGTCTCGGATCATGTCAACTATGATTAGAGCTTGCTCCATTTTTGTTGACCTCTCTTTGTTCCCGTAAAATTAGGTTAATCCGTTAACATGTCTCATTGAATTTATTTTTTCACTGAAGCCCAAACTGCATAAATCGGGTCACTTGGGATACCATATTTGAAATACTTGTCATTTTCAGGTCTGGGTTTACCTTTGCTCTCAGAATAACCTTGCACGACGAGCGCCTCAGATAATGTAATAAATTTTTTGACAAGGTCTATTCGATCTTTCTCAAGAGTATTTTTCCATATGTTGACTGCTTTAGGAGGAAACATTCTGTTTGAAAACACTAATATAAATATGCCGTCAGGTCTAAGAACTCTTCCGACCTCAGAAAAAACATCCACCGGTCTGATCAGATAATCAACCGATACCGTATTTATTACAGCGTCGAAGGTGTGGTTGTTAAAAGGCAGGATGTAATCTTTATTTAAGTCATGGATTATAATTGCGCTCAATTGGGTATTCGCCTCAAGCTCATCTTTGTTCAATCCCAATCCTGTAACACTTTTGAGAACCAGTTCTTCTCTCAAATGGGAATCTGGACCCGCCATGAGATCCAAGATGTCAGCCTCTTTGGGAATGAGCCTGGCGTAAATATTCTCAACTGTGCTCAAGGCGAGTGAATCAAGATGGCTCACAAATCTGGGATTAGAATAGAACATGGAATCGGCGCGTTGATCGTCTTTAAAAAAATCTGTTTCATTGAAATATTTCAGAGTTAGTGAATTCATTTTTGGTCTCAGAATGTATTAGGGCGCTTTATAAAGCGCCCTAATACATTAGAAAATTAGTTTAACGATATTCCCGTTCAATTCAATTTTCAAAAAGTCTCATCTACATATCAAATCTTTCAACGCATCTGCCGACCAGACGGCAAGCGGACCTGTAACGCCCCTAGGGTCAACACGGCAGCGATACCCGGTTCTTTCAACACCCTGGCAATCAAGAACCTCCCAACTCTTAGTGAAATAGGAACATTCATCGTTAAAGCAGACATGGTGAACTTCGCCGCCCCAGCTTGAGATGTCTGGTGTGATTATAGGATCCATTTCAGATCCGCAATGGGGACACTTAACTTTCTCTTTTGTCATTATTCAGCCTCCGATGGGTTAGATCAACACAAATCTTGCTGATCAAAACAAACTAGGTCATATTATGTCTGACCAAGGTGGGTTAGGTTTTTTTGGTTCATGTCAATTCCAAAATTTTTCGAGCTTTTTTTGTTAGTCATTGAACCAATTACCAATTTACTCTTTTTTACTCTTTCATGTAAAATAAGTATTTGTTCAAAATCTCGCAAGTCCCTTAGACGGATTTTCTTCTGCTCATGAACATTGAGACGCTGGAAACAATAATCATTAGGAGCATGCAGGAAGGCGTTGTAATAATAGAATGCAACGGCGTGGTTTCTGCTTTAAATCCAGCCGCTTGCCGCATTCTCGGTTTGCATCCGACATCAATTAAAGGTCTCCCTGTTCAAAAGCTGTGCGATCATGATGACAACAACGGTGATTTCATCAGTATCTTTAACGACCTTATAAATGACGGCAAGGTGACGGCTCATAGAGAAATTCAATTCATTCGTCACGATGGTCAGTTAATTGAATTATATGTTTCCAGCGCCGCGTTGGATATTCAAGAATGCGTTCAAGGAATGGAAAGTTATGTAGTGGTTTTCAGAGACATAACCGCTTTCAAAAATCTGGAGAAAGCAAAACTTAAAGCAGTTGACCATCTTTCCCATGAGCTTAAAACCCCTTTATCAATACTCAGAGCTTGTTTTACCGCATTGATGGATTTGTGTGTTATGAATCAGAAAGCGATGAGAATAGTTGAAAGAGGTGAACGAAACGTAGATCGTCTGCTTTCAACTCAAATCGCCGTGGAACAGATTTTGTACCCGTCCAAATCCCAGCCTCAAAAAATTCCTATCGCGTCAACTATGAACAATCTTGTTGAACAAATCATTTCAGCCGGTCGGAAGCGTCATATTTGCACACAGACTGAATTCGATTATACTGATATGGTAGATTTTGATCCTGCCCTGTTGGAAATTATCTTAAATATTCTCATAAAAAACGCTTTTGAAAATACGCCTGACAATGGGCTCGTTGTGGTCCGGTTCTCTCAAATTGATTCAGGTCATTTTGAAATTTCAATTAAAGATTATGGTGTTGGTATACCTTTGAAGGATTTTGAGTTCATTTTTGAAGGTTTTCACCATACACAAGATACTGATGAATATTCCACGAAGAAACCTTTCGATTTCAATGCCGGGGGAAAGGGTCTAGAACTTCTCCAATTGAAAAACTTGTGTGCGTCAAATGGATTTTTAATTGATTTTGACAGTGAGCGATGCGGTTTTATTCCTCAGTCGACTGATCATTGTCCAGGAGATATTACTCTGTGTCCACACGTTAAAACAGTTGAAGATTGCTATAATTCCGGCTGGTCAATTTTCAGGGTGACTTTTACAAACGTAGTCGAATGACCATATAAACATGAATTAGTCTGTAAAGAAAGATCCCATCATGAATCAACTCATGCGCGAAAGATTAAATCGAATGTTCTACCCCCGATCCGTTACTGTCATAGGCGCCGGGGTTGATCCAACCAAAGTTGGACAAGCTGTAATGGATAGTCTCGTGACGGGCGCATTCGAGGGTAAGATATACCCAGTTCATACCAGACATAAGAAAATTTTTGATTATGATGTCTTCACGGACGTTTCGGATTTGCCCGAAGTTCCTGACTTAGCAGTTGTAGCTTTGAATCAGCTAGCTTCAATAAAAATGGTTGAAAAATTACGAAAGATTGGAGTCGCTGGAGCTGTTGTCCTTGCCGGTGGTTATGCCGAGATGGGGGAAGAAGGGCAAAAATTGCAGGCTGATCTGAGGTCAGCCGCCGGCGACATGCCTATCGTTGGTCCTAACACACTTGGTTTTATAAATAGTCATTCAAAATTGAACGTGACATTTTATCCTCGCGTACTTAGGTCTGGCAATGTTTCGTTTTTGAGTCAGAGCGGTGGAATAGGCTTGTCTATGATAGCTCAAGCTTATGATCAGGGACTGGGTGTTTCGAAATGGATCGGTGTCGGGAATCGGGTCAATTTTGAATTTCACGACATGCTGGACTATTTGTTTGAAGACAAGGATACGGATGTAATAGGAATTTTCACAGAAGGCTCGGGAGAAGCCCGCAAAATGGTAGAACAACTCAGACGCGTCTCTTTTAAGAAACCTGTTGTGATTTATAAAGGTGGACATGGAGAATTCGCCGATAGGGTGACCATCACGCACACTGGCGCTGCGGCAGGTTCATCTCGGATATGGGAAGGAGCGATTAAACAGTCCGGAGGAGTCGAGACAGCTCGGTCGGTAAACGAACTGGTTACTATTTGCAAGGCTTTTTCAGTCTCAGTTACTCCGAAAGGCCCAGGTGTTTGTATTTTCACTCACACTGCGGGCCCAAGTATTGTCGCCTGGGATATTCTTCAAAAAGAATCTGCGTGTAAACTAGTCACCTTAAGTGAAAAAACCCTACAGGGGATTGCTGACATCCTGGGACCGTCTGTGCCGGTTGTTTATAAAAATCCCGTAGACGGCGCTGCTGGAGCTTTTCTTACAAAACCTTTTCATGATATTGCGGAACTAATTCTTGAAGATAACGGCGTAGACTGTTTGTTGGCTATTTTCTGCGAACACAAGAATTGGCCATTTCCCACTCAGGCCTTGATAGACCTACGTAATCAGTTTCTTAAACCTATAGTAGCATGTTTCATTGGCTCCGTTGAAAAAATTGAACCCGACCGGACGAGACTTCACGAAGCGGGGATTCCCGTTTATTGCAATCCTGAAGACGCTGCCACCGCCCTTAGGAGCCTTCTCAAAAGAAATTTGCACGCTGCTGGATGTTCATGATCGGAAACCGGTTATAGCTATACTCCGACCACTTGACGCCCCGTCGCGTCTGAAGGAATGAAGGTCACTTACATTACAACTCGTGCACATGTTTAATTTGTATATATTTTTCTTATAAATCCCAAACTTGATCAACTCTGACTGATTTATAGCCGCCAGGTCCAACCTTCTTTTTAAGTCATTGCTTGCAGAAATATCCTGGCAAGGAACCGCAAATTCCGTCGCCCATGGAAGGTTTTGAAATAAGGGGTCCAACACCACTCGGTCCACTTCATAACAACATTTTCCTATGGAAGGTCCTAACCCTACAATAATGTCGCTTTTATCACATTTAAATTTGTCTCTTAAAATGCAGAGGGTTTTTCTTATTATCCGCAATACTGTTCCCTTCCAACCTGCATGAATCGCGGCTGATATTTTTTTTACTCGATCAATTATTAATATCGGGACACAGTCGGCTGTCCTGATCAATGGATATAATCCCGGCGTAGTTGCTATTATCGCGTCTGCGGCGACAATTTTCTTTGGAACCTCTTTACATATCAGTATCCGATCACCGTGAACTTGACGACAAGTAATTATCCTTGAACTTTCGATCCCGAGTGATTTGCAAAATAATGATAGATTCTCATAGTTATCTGGTTTAGATTTATTTGAAGATCCAAAAATCTGTGTTTCCCGTAAATCGTGAACATTACTATTTTCACGTCTGGAAAATGCCATGATGGCTCCAAATAATTCCACTTTTTTGACAGTCCAGCCTAGATTGGTAGTTATAATATCTTCATCTTCTTTAAGTTTGGTTTCTTCGTTCATTCTTTGACAGGCTTAGTTTCCTCTTTGTTTTTTTCCGACAGTCCAAAAAAATTGAACCATTCTTTAATGTCGTCCACTGTTGGATTTGAGTCTTTAATTTCTGTTTCCTCAGTCTTCGACAATTTATGCAATTCAGACCTGAAATATTCCCTTGTGAGAACTTTGGCTCCCTGACCCATTACATACGACCTCAAATCCCTGTCTGATGACACTACCGTAATATCCCGACTATACGAAACATTTCTTATCATACTTTTTATTCTTTCATCCGCGTCTTTACCAGGTTTGGCGTAGAAAATCTGAACTCCTTTGAAAATAATTCCATCTGGATAATTTGAATCCTCAATCCCATCAAAAACTATTTTTACTTTACGACCAGTTTTAGCGACATATTTTGTCATTTCCTGAATGAAATTCTTTCTAATTATTCGCCAATCTGAAACTGATGTCTTTCTTTTACCTATCACGTTGTTGCCATCAACTATCAGAATCATTTAAATTTCCTTTTTTTTGTGAGTCGAGCCACTGAATCGCAGCATCCTATAATTGACAAGAATAGCATGAGATGAGACAACTATTCCGTTTCTTCCGACATGAAAAAATAAAATTAGAAGGGATCTTGAGCATACCGTGACTCAAAATCTTTCCAGAATTAGAAATATTGGGATTATGGCTCATATTGACGCAGGCAAGACTACTTTGACCGAAAGAATTCTGTTCTATACAAAAAAGATTCACAAAATTGGTGAAGTGGATGAAGGTTCCGCTACCATGGATTATATGCCTCAAGAACAGGAGCGAGGTATAACGATAACGTCTGCGGCTACTGTTTTTAACTGGAACAATTATGAAATTCATTTGATTGATACTCCGGGACACGTAGATTTCACCATTGAAGTTGAACGCAGTTTAAGAGTCCTTGATGGTGTGGTTGCCGTGATTTGCGCCGTAGGAGGTGTTGAACCGCAAACTGAGACCGTATGGCATCAAGCTGAAAAATATGGAGTTCCAAGGATTGCTTTTGTAAACAAACTTGACAGAGTAGGGGCTGATTTTGATCGAGCCATAGCAATGATGAAAGAAAGACTCGGCGCTTTCCCCATCCCTATTCAAATACCCATGATAGTTGGAGATGAAGTTAAGGGAGTAATCGACCTAATAAGAATGAAAGCTCTTGTTTGGGACGTTCAATCTAAAGGAGAAACATTTCAATTAAATGACATACCTTCCGATTTTATTCAAGTAGCCGAATCCTCAAGACATTTTATGATTGAGTGCGCCGCTGAACAGGATGAAGAGCTTTTGGAATTTTATCTGGAAAACGACTGTCTTGATGAAAAACAGATCATATCCGGTTTGCGCCAAGGAACCATAGCCAACAGAATTGTTCCGACATTGTGTGGTTCCGCTTTGAAAAATCTGGGGGTACAACCCGTTATTGATGCTATTATAGACTTCCTGCCTTCTCCTCAAGATGTTCCCCCGCTTATTGGAAAGAATCCGGAAACGGGTATGGAAGAAATTCGGAAACCTAAAGCTAATGAACCTTTATGCGCTTTGGCCTTTAAAGTTATTATGGATCAAGGTCGAAAGGCTATTTTCGTACGTATCTATTCAGGTGAACTGAATGCTGATAGTGAGGTTTTAAATGCTACACGGGGTCATAAGGAAAGGGTAGCCCGTCTGTTTTTGACTCACGCCAACAAAAGGGAAAAGATCAAGTCAGCGTCGGTAGGTAGTATCGTGCTGGTGGTGGGTTTGAAAGAAACCCGGACAGGTGATACGATAACAAGTCTTACGGCTCCTTTGGTTCTCGAATCACTTGAGACGTGTTTGCCTGTTATTTCGATTGCCATAGAATCTCAAACGAGATCAGATCAGGAAAAACTTATTTTTTCATTGGAAAAACTCGCCCAGGAAGACCCTACCTTTGTATATTCAGAAAATCAGGAAACTGGCCAATTGCTAATTTCCGGAATGGGCGAATTGCATCTTGAAATAATTGTTGACCGATTGAGAAGAGAATACAATGTCGAGGTTCAAACAGGAAAGCCTCAGGTTGTGTTTAAAGAATCCGTATCTCGAAATGCCGAAGCAACAGTGATTTTTGATCGTGAAATCCATGACGTAAGACATTTTGGTGAAGTAACTTTATCTGTGCGTCCCGCAAAAAGAGGCTCAGGTTTAATTTTCGAAGTTTCGGAGCCGCTGCGTCAAATGATCCCAGACTTGCTCCAACACGTAGAAAATGGCGCCAGAGAAGCTACTTTGGCTGGGGCTTTGGCTGGTAATGAAGTTGTAGATTTGATCGTGAAGTTGGAAAAAATGGGATCTGACTGTTCTTTAATGTCCCCTTTAGGTGTAAAAGTGGCTTCTTCGCAAGCATGTCGGGAAGCGTGCGAAAAAGCGGGCCCTGTTGTTCTTGAGCCATTTATGGGTGTAGAAGTCGTGGTACCGGAAGAATTTGTTGGTGAGGTTATCGCGGACCTTAATAGTCGTCATGGAAGACTGGAAGAAATCAGTCCTCGTGGAAAGACTTCAGTAATCAAAGCAATTTCTCCTCTTGCCAATATGTTTGGATATTCAACTTCTTTAAGATCTTTGACTCAAGGTCGGGGAATCTTCTCTATGCAGTACTCCCACTACGATATTAAGCAATAATTGTCTTCTGATTCGCTTTTAGGTCATCTACCGAAGTATTATTGAAATCAATTCCAGTTGAGTGTTTTAGGTTTTCTCAAAAAACTCTCTTGGCCCTCCTACATTCATGAATTCAGAGTTAAAATTTCTATATAGTGAGTGATAAGCGGCTATCCTGTGCCATTTTTTCAGATATCCTGTGGGTAAATCTTCCCTTTCTTCTACTTTGTCCCATCCACCGGGAACTGGAAACGCATAGTATGGCAAATTCTTGGGAATCCCTCGAATTAATATTATCTCAGGAATGACCCATTCTCTTAAAGCCATGTAAATTCGGTGCATTCCATCATTGATTATAAGGTGAACCGAACCATCCGGTTCTATAGATTCTTCGACGATTGGAGGCAACAAATCTACAGGCTCTTCAGAAGAATCCAGATAGAGTCTTAAAAAACCATTTAGCGCAAAAATATTTACATCATGTTCCGCAAGCGCCCATTTCAATAGACGCACTTTTTTCAATTCTTCCCTCAGGATATAATTTTGGGGTGGCGCTAGAAATTCTGGTCTGATTTTTTCAAGAGAGATGAAAGCGTCGGTATAAACTTTAGTTTCAGGCGCTTTAAGCATGGTTACATTTCTTAATCTTGAAATCAGTTCACTTGTTGAAAATCTTTCTACCTTTAGTATGTTCATGATTTATTACCTGATAAGGTTTCTGTTTCTTGATGAATTGTTAAGCCATCTTCAGGACTGGCTTTCTTCAAAAAAAGTTGCCAGAACATCCTGCTTTAATTCCGATCTCGCTGAGGGGTTTGTGGCGAGAAGTTTTCTCGTAGAATCTCCCAGCAGGTTTTGAATTATCATTTCCCTGGCTGCTTCTGAAATCGAAATCTGTTTGAATGTTTTAATTTGTTTGTGTGTGGTCATGACTTGTCGCCAGAAAGAATCAAACTCGGCGTTTTTGGAATCGTACGGAGACTCGTAGTAAATTTCTTTAATTCCGGCCTGGATTAATTGTTTGAAACACCAGTTACAGGGTTCCAAAGTACAATAGAGTATTGCGTTTTCCAAGGGTATCCCGAATCTAGCCGCTTGATTAATGGCATTTGCTTCTGCATGGCTTGACATACAGTAATTGTATTTTTCAGCGTCATGGGCGCCCACAGATCTGCGCAAACAAAAATCCGGGCCCCTGTCTGAACAGTGTGGCGCTCCGTGCACAGCGCCGTTATATCCGGTTGCCAGTATTCTATTATTTCTAACAATTACCGCTCCGATTTTTCGGGAATTACACGTTGACCTAACACTGACTAATTTGGCCAGCATCATGAAGTACTCATGCCATGAGGGTCTATTCATTATCGATTACCTTGATTAATAAAATGCTTTGATCGTCATTCTGGGATCAGAGGTTCAACTCTATTACAAATTTGTCCTGATTCTACTGTTTCCATAAACTCATCCGCTAGAATTTCACTCTTCTTGCATACCTCATCCCATCTTCGTATTCTTTCAGAGGGATTATCAACAAAAGTCATAAAATCGTTACGATCAGGTATCTTTCGCCCAGGGAGAATCTCTTTAAAAGACTCTTCAGGATAAATCTGAAGCACACGATCTAAGATTTTTGCCGATGGCTTTCTCCAGGGAAGTCGTTTGTCAAACCATCCTGGGGTTATTCTTTCCTGATAATGAAAAAACAGGGTTAGACCATCTCCGGGAGAGTAATCTTGGTTGAGTTGGTAATTGATCAATCCACCATCACGGTAAACACCTTCGGGCGCTCCGAAAATTCCGGCGACTCCTTTAATCAAATAAGGCAATGACCCTGTGGCAAGAGCCACTTGTTCTATGTTTTTTTCATTAATTCTTGCCAATATACCCTTATAACCTTTTGAAACAAAACCGGGCTTTATTTTTGGCGTATGAAATATTGCTCTTTCGTAGAAAACACTCATTAAACTTGATTGAATGACATTGAGACCAGCCGACATCAGTAATGCAAGTCCTTCTACCTTCTGATTTTCTGACGCCGCTAAATTTTTAGATCTAACAACATGTATGGCCAGATCAAATTTCGAATGATTCAGGATGTGAGCAATATCTTTCTCATTAATAAAAGCGCGTACATTTTCTCTGATTTTATCTGAAACCGTTCCGGGATTATCTCGAGATGTAAAAATATTTCTCGAATAAGCTACCCTAAGTTTTTCGTACGCGCTCAAAGGATCCTCACACGCCATGGCCAAGCATCTCCATGCGCCGGCGGACGCGCCGGCCAAAAGTACTCTTTGCAAAGATGATTTTTCCAGGAATTTACTTTTTATTATGGCTTTGTCAAAACCGACAGAAACAAACCATTTTGGACCACCGGCTGGCCCTGCGAATACGCGTACGCGTTCAGGTTTAAGTCCTTCATCTCTAATGATAGGAAGGATTCCGGGACCTGCTTTAAACCGCAAGAACTTTTTCATAGTCTTTTATAATAACACGATCACTTCTCTTGTGAATATATAACAAGCAATTAGTCATTATTCATATGTAAAATCTAATTGTTAGGCGATTATGCTTCTGTCAAAGTATCACATAGAATCGACTTTTTATCGATAACTTATTTAATTTTTAGGCGCATTTTTTTATTGACAATATAATTCAACTATATAATAGGTGAAATCAGTTATTTGTAGTTGGGGAAAGGGTATGTTGAGAAGTAATTACCCTACCATAAAGTTTTAATTAACTTTTACCCCTTTATAAAATCATAACACGAGACGTTTTCTTGGTTTGATAGAAGACTAGTCTTGGACCTTTCCAGACATAACAGCGCTTTTTTCCAGGAAGTCTCTAAATAGCTAACAGTGTAGTATGTGATTTTCCCATGCACGAACTCACACATAGGAATTTTTCACAAAGCTATCGATTAGCTATTGAGACAATTTTAAATAGCGTGTTAGTGTTAAGATATATAATATTAGGAGGTTAGTGTTAAGATATATAATTAAATTTTAATTATTGATGATAGAATATTGTTATAATAGCAGTATATTGTATAAAATAAGTTGTTTCTCATAAAATTATACAATATGTTGTTTCATTTCTATTTTTTACTTGACAAGTTTGGCCAAAAAATATTTAAGCAATACCAGTGAGTTCGAGCTGGGAGGACAGGGCAATGAAAAGAAGCACTGTTATGCTACTGGTATGCTTAGTATTCTTAAATGTAATATCAGTTTCTTATTCTTACCAAAACCAAGATTCTATCAATGTCGTCATCGATCCCGTCAGTGATCAGACAATGCCGCCTGGTTACGCTCAATTGGGGTCACGTTACCAAGTTTCCGACTATGAGCAGCCGGTCGCCGTACCCGCTGTCGGCCATAGAGCGCCTATTAGGGCTTTTCAGCCCTCAATAGGATACACTGGGCCCATATCAAAAGTTAAGCCCCCGGTTTGTCCGCCATTTGTGGCGTGCGGGCCAAAACCGGATCCACCGTGCATACTACCCAAGAGAATGCCGAGACAATGGGAATTTAGCGCCCAGGCATTCTGGCCCAGGTTATCTGGAACATTGAGGTGGCCCGCCATGGTTAATGGTTTACCGGCTACCGAGATGGATATGACCGATGATTTGGGACTTCCCAAACATCCGGTGCTAGGTGATTATTCCGCCTACTACCAGCTAAATTGGAACTGGTCCATTTTTTACGCCATTATGCCGATCCATTTGAGTGGTGACACAATTGCCAAGAGAAGTCTGAACTTCGGTGTATGGAACATTGCGCAAGGCTCACCGGTTCGTACCAAATGGGATTTCATCTATCAACGAGTCGGTTTGATGTACAACGCCATCAACACTTGTAACGCCACTTTGTCAATCTACACCGGCTGGTTATTTAA
>Ga0268276_1002849_pt1 | contig 14162 bp, 8 predicted proteins | sample saktaG_4_FD_190145 | JGI IMG/M metagenome (GOLD analysis project Ga0268276, IMG submission 190145) | Saline water microbial communities from Sakinaw Lake, British Columbia, Canada - sak_2010_1_5_45m | ecosystem: Environmental > Aquatic > Non-marine Saline and Alkaline > Saline ...
AAGATTTAATATTTTTTCAAGTGTTGTTATCCATTCCTGCTTTACAAGCCAGCTGTCTTGTGCATCTTTTATTTTGTTCTTCACACTCTCGCTTAGTTCTCCAAGAGGCAAGTTATAGAAATCTATTGTAAAGTCAACAGACTCTTTTTCAGGATTTTGAATAATTATATTCCCCCCGATTTTTGATATAATAGATAAGGTGCAATTTATTGATAATGAATCTTCGGGCATGCTTTCCTGGTTTAGTGTCATAACAATATAAGGGTCAGTGGATTTTTCATTAATCAGTTCATAGCTGCTGATATAACTCATGTCTCCGCTGCATTCAACGTCCATAGCTAATATTAATATTTCAGCATGTATTGGTTTCAATACAACATGAACATATTCTTTTTGATTTATCAATTCAGTTGTCTGCCTGTCAATTGCCAATGGCATCTTTTCAAGGCTTCCAACAATCCAATAATTAGGATTTTCTTCATTGTCTAATCCAAGCACCTCAGCATTAACACTTTTTTCAACCTCATTTTCAACAAAGTCAGAAAACTTAAACTTTAATGCCCCTTTTATTGGTCCTGAAGCAACCTCTGTTGTTGTCCATTCACAAATCCATACTGTTTCATTTTTTGCGCATAAGGCTTTTTCATCCTTGCCCAAGCCAATGGCTGATAAATCTGCACTTGCTGTTACAGATGTTTTATCCTTGAGAACTGCCTTAATATACAGCTTATCTCCTGATACTATTTCATCCTGGCTGTATGTTCTATTATCTAGGGATTTGACTTCTATCTCCCCTACCAGAAGAGGAGCCTTGCTGTCAATAACAAATGTTTCTGAAATTATACTATTATTAATATCAACACTATTTCCAGCATCATCTTCTGAATTAAGGCTGACAAATACATTCACAGAGGATCCGTCTGCTCCGCTAAAACCAATCTTATCAAAATTGCATTTCCAATTTCCACTGCTCTCAATGCAATTATTTGCCTTTATTTTTTCACCCTCAGCCAAAAGCCAAATCTTTTTTAGATTAAAACCAGAATCCTTTTCCTCAACCTCAACAGTAATTTCATTGTTTTTCCCAGCATATTTTATATTATCATATTCTCCTAGTGTATTTTTTATTGATTTGACAACAGGGTTTGTCTTATCAAGCTTAAATTCATGGCTTATGGTCTGTTTTGCAATATTTCCAACAGCATCTGTTGCCTCAACCTCAATATTAATCTTGCCAGAATCACCAAGCTTTATTATTACAGGCCATGTGCATGTTGAAATGCCATTATTATCAACACAACTGGCTGCCTTATTTTTATAAGACGGCTCGTCTTTATTTAATCCAGATAAATCAGCAACAACCTTATCTAAAGATTCATCTTCAACTTCTATGCTTACAATTGCTGATATTGGTTTAGTTGAAATATACTCTATTTCAATATTATCAGGATAACTAACCTTGAATGAATTCTTGTCAATCTTAGGGTTAGTTTCATCAACAGTTAGTTTTTCGCATGTAAGTTCTGAAGCCTGATTAAGCATATCATAAGCTATGATGCATACATCAGCAGAGCCTGTTGAAGAAACAAAATCAGATGTCTTAAAAGAAAACTCTTTTGAATCAAGAGATGATGAACCATTAATATTTATTTCTTTAACAACTGTTGATATATCATTCTTGCAAATAATTATTTTGCTTAGCCCAGAGCCCATGCTTGTGCCATAAGCATAATCCCTTATACTATATTTTACAGTTAGATTTCCTTTTTTTGTTATTTTTGGTGTTATGCTAAATGATTCTATTGTTGGGGATTTTCCATCAACAACAAATGTGCCTGCATAAGTGTCAACAGTATTTTCAGAGTCATCTTTTAATTTTATTGTAAAGGAATGTGTTTTTGCTTCCAATGTATTTCTATTAATACCTAAAATACATGTAAAGTAATCCCCAGACGCCCTGCAGTTATTAAATTTAATATCATTGAAAAAGACCTGTTCTGGTATTATATTATTATCTCCTGAAATAGAAACATCTGCTTTAACATATGTTAGGTCACTTTCTTTTCTATAACCTTCTACTTCATCATTGCCAAAAATTCCAACATTGTTTATTCCAGCAAAAACACTCGCACTATATACCGGAAGTGCAATTATCATGCATATTACAAACAATGCAGTTATTTTTTTATTCATTTTAAGATTGGCTCCAGGCTTGCCCTGTAATTTTTTGAATATTCCTCTATTTTATTCATTTCATCCATATCATCATGCTTTCTTTCAGATTCTGGGATTCCAGGAATATCTATGTATAATGAATAAAACTCTATATTATTATAATTTGTTATATCTCCTGCATTCCAGGGAATGGCTTCATCAAATACAAGCCCTCCAGCAGGGAAAGGATTTAACTCAATTTCTGGCAGAGTAGCAATAGGGAAAACTAATAATAACATCTTCGTTTCTTCTGGTATCACAATTTTTTCATTCAAAATAAGCTGGATATTAACCTTGTATTTACCTGGAACAATCCTTAGCTCAGATAATTCATTCTGGCTGCCAGTGTATTCTGCTGCTGCTGAAAACTCTTCATCACCTTTTTTTCCAATTCTTTCAAGTGTTATGATTGCCTGCTCATTGCCTGACAATTCCAATGCATTATTATTAAGAGTCCAGCCATCATCTCCTTTTACTATTTTCTTCTTCTTTATTTCAATATTCTTATATACAAATGGCTCAAGTTTTGTTAATGGCAGATTAATATCCTTACTAACTTCTGTGCTTAAAAATTCTGAATACCCGAGGAAATCAGGCTTTGTAAATGTAATTGTGCCTCCTGCGCAGATAGGGAATTTTGTTTCAAGAACTGCATTATTCTCTTTCATCTTTGTTTCCCCAATAAAGCATGACTCACTGCCGCAGCTGTAATATATAATAACTCCTTCTAAAGCCTGGTTTGTTTGGGCATCTGCTGTTGTTATTTTTATATTTCCGCTGTTTCTTTTGTTAATGTCGCAAAACATTGAGGTTTCATCAGATTTTCCCTTTAAGGATACAAATGATGAATTAATTGCTTGGTTGTTTCTTATATTTGCCTCAAGAGCAAACCTAAATGAATAACCTTTGCCATAAAATGATTCTGCGCTGTTTATTGTTATAACAACTGGATAGGATATATCATACAGGAAATCATACCTTTGAATGCCTATCCCTAATGGAAGGATATTTGTTGATGCAGACTCAGGCATTATAATTCCTGATTTTGTGTTAATGTCAAAATAAATAGGCCACCAGCCCAAATAAACAAAATCAGCTCCAAGGTTTTTGTAAGAGTCTCCATATGATGGAATATCCATCTGGCTGTAAATCCTTTGTTTTATACTATCATCAAACATTCTTTTTTTATAGTTCAAAGTGTCTTCAACCTGAAGAAGAGGAACATAACTCATAAGCATTGCCTCAAGTTTTGTTTTTACATCTGGCTTTGTCCAGTATACAGGAGATTTTGTTTCAAATTCAGAGCCAGCCATTGGAGGCAGTTTTTCATTGTCTATGTCTGAGAAGCCAGCTATTAGATTAAGGGTGTTTAATTCCAGGAAATGATAGTTTATTTCATCGCTTGTTATCATAAATGCAAGCTCATAAACATTTTTCAGGTTTACAGGAACTGTTGTAAAAAAATTAGATGCCCTTGACTTTACTTTTCCTTTGGTTATTTCAAGAGGGTAATCAATTGAAACAAGAACATCATTATTTTTTATTGTTGTTGTAGTTGTTATTTTTCCAAGTTCCCTTACCTCAAATCCCTGGTCTTTAAAATCATTGAAATCATTAAGGCATTCATTCAAGTTAAAATTAACATACCTGTCAATCTGCGCTTCAATAGAAGAATCCATTGGAGACCTTTCCTCTCCTTTCTTATATTCACTCTTCAGGTCAGGCATCTCTGAGTTGAATTCGCAATTGCCAGAGCAGTCATTGCTGCTTTTTAGATACCACCAGTATGCAATATTCATAGAGCTTTCAGTTGAAAATTCAACTGCCTGCGATGTAGTTGGGTCAGATGTATGTGCAATCCCAAAATTTGAAATGTCTGTATATCCGCCTGATTCACCGATAAGAACTACTGCATCAGTTGCTGTCTTGTCAATGCACTGCTCAATAAATGTTTTTATAGGGTATAATTGTGTTGGTATGTTCTCAACTATTGGCTCGATCTCTTCTGTTCTTGAAGCTCTTGATTTTATATAAAAGGTTAGGCCAAAAACAAGCAGAATTATTATTCCTATTATTATAAATACAGTAACTTGGCCTCTCTTTTTCAACATATTTCCTCTACCTGTTCCTTCTCTTGCTATATGTATATAAAACTTTTGTTTTTTAGTTGAAAAATAAAAACTAAAGAATTACCTTACAATTGCCCCTTCTCCTATACCCTCAACTGTTATTTTCTGTTTTTTTGTTTTGAGTGGCCTTCCATTGTAAAGCACATGGCCTTTGCTGTCTGTTTTCATCTCTATTTCCTTGAATTCTTCAAAGCAAAGCTCTTTTTCTGGCTCTTTTTTAATTCCCTCAACAAAAACATCATCTCCAAGAGAACTTTTTTCTGCTGAAAGAAGCCTTACATTTTCCCCGTTTTCTGCAGGTTCAGCAGCAGCCAACAGCATGCCGTTGCTTTCAATGCCTCTTAATTTTGCTGGCTTTAAATTTGTAACAACAATTATGTTTCTGCCTTCAAGCTCCTCTTTTGAGTAATGTTTTTTTATCCCGGCAACTATCTGCCTTTCCTCTTTTCCTAAATTGATTTTCATTACAATCAGTTTATCAGCATCAGGGTGGTCTTCAATAGAAACAATTTTTGCGACCTTTAAATCAAGTTTGGAAAATATATCTTTGACATTTTCTTCTCTTTTTTCTTCCACTTTTTTTCCTCCAAACTCTTTTTTAAATTTTTCGACATTCTTGTCCTCAAGCTTATTGAATAACAGTTCAGCTTTACTGATTTTATGCCCTTTTTTAAGAGAAAGATTTCCAAGCTCTTTCCAGCCAAGCTCTTTAATGTTTAGCTGCCTGCAGATTTCTGATGATGTCCTAGGCATATAAGGCCTTATCAAGATGGACAAATCCTTTACAATGTTTGCGCATATTGCAAGGCATGTATCTGCTTTTTCTTTTTCATATTTTATCTTTTTCCACGGCTCTGTCTCCTGGAAATACTGGTTGCCAAGCCTTGAGATGTGCATTATGTGCTTTAATGCTTCCTTTAGCTGAACATCATCAAGAAGCTCTGTTATTTTTTTAATCTCATCATTTATTTCTCTAGTTAGTTTTTCATCTTTTTTGTCTGGCCTTGCCTCCGGAACTTCTGATTTGTAAAACTGGTTAATAAATGAAACAGTCCTGTTGATGAAATTGCCAAGGTTAGCGACAAGCTCATTGTTTATTTTGCTCTGGAAATCCTCCCATGAAAAATCAGTGTCAGCTTTCTCCGGCCTGTTGACCATTATATAATATCTCCATATATCTGCTGGTATTCCTGTTTTAATTGCATCATCACCAAAAACACCAAGATTTCGGCTTTTTGAAAATTGGCCGCCTTCATAGTTAATATATTCATTTGATGAAATCCTGTCCAATAAAATATAATCTTCCTTTGTTCCAATCAATGATGCAGGAAACATAACAGTATGGAAAGGAATATTGTCCTTTCCCATGAACTGCACTAATTTAACATCTTTTCCAAACCACCAATTTTTCCAGTCTTTTTTGCATTCCCTTGTTATTCCAATATAACCAATAGGAGCATCAAACCATGAATAAAAAACCTTTTTTTCAAAGCCTTTTAATGGAACTGGAATTCCCCATTTTAAATCACGGGTTATGCATCTTGGCTTTAACCCATCCCTTAACCATGCCTCAGTCATTGTCTTTGCATTTTGCGACCATCTGCCTTTTACAGCCTGATTATTAATCCATTTCTCGAGCATTGGAGCAAGCTTTGGCAAATTAATAAAAAGATGCTCGCTTTCTTTTGTAATTGGCTTTGTTGTGCAGATTTTGCATTTTGCATCAACAAGCTCAGTTGCATTTAATAATGCCCCGCAGTTCTCGCACTGGTCCCCGCGCGCATCCTTGTAGCCGCATTTTGGGCATGTTCCTTCGACAAACCTATCTGCAAGAAACTTTTTGCATTTTGGGCAGTATGCCTGCTCCAGAATATCTTTTTTTATAAAGCCATTTTCATTTAGTTTTTTGAATATATCCTGTGTTATCTCAAGATTTTCTTTTGATGAAGTCCTGCCAAAACAGTCAAACGAACTTTCAAACCAGTCATAGATTTTTTTGTGTATCTTAAAGTATTTTTCACAAACCTCTTTTGGAGTCAGTCCTTCTTCAAGTGCTTTTGTCTCAGTTGTTGTGCCGTGCTCGTCTGTGCCAAGAACAGAAATAACATCAACACCATGTGATCTTAAGAAGCGCGTATATACATCTGCGCTAATAACGCACACCATATTTCCCAGATGGGGAACATTGTTTACATATGGCAGTGCACTGGTTACAAGTATTCTGTTTTTGTTTTTTTCAGTCATTTTAATCAGATTTCTACACTTTTCTTTAAATAATTTTCTGAATGCAATATTCTTTAAGGAATAATCAGGCAAGAAGCTCCATTTCTCTTTCTTCTGTTTTGCCGTCTATATCTATATTTCTTGTTATCCTGCCTTTTCGCTTTGCATTAAGCCTTGCTTCATCTGGCTTGTTTTTGAATTCATCTGGTATGATTATTTCATCAATAATATAAGTGTGCTTTATTGAAATATCCTTGAAATTATCAACAGTTATATCAAATAAAAATTCTTTTTTTATCAAGTCCAAATCCTTTAAGTCAAACTTTGCTGTTACAAACTTTTCAAGAATCTTTCCAGGCTTTGGAATTGATTTTTTCACTGAGATGATGTATTTCCCTGATTTTAGATTCAAAAGCAGAAAGCATGAATTAAATTTCTCAACAAACTCCTTGAATTTATTACTCGTCATTGTCTCTTCTATTGTGTATTTTTTTCCTGTAACTTTTTTTGGCGCAATCCCAAATTCATTAAGCTCATTGATTATTTTGGTTTTTGTTATAATTATGCCATTTAATGAGACATCTTCATTTACGCATTGTGCTATCATGTCAAACATAACATCAAGGTATTCAAAGCCAGCCTTTATCTGCACAAAAGAAGAGCCTTTTTTTATCATAAATTCCTCTTTTTCAAACTCCCCTGTGCTGTACCTTATAAACTTTTGGTGGACTTTTTCATCGACATTTTTTTCATAAATCTTTCTTATAAAATTCATATTATCACCCTTGAACATCAAGCAAGAAAACTATTATATATTTAAATCTTGGGGAAATTATATTCTAACAATCACTATCAGTTTCTGCAGTGCATCCTGGCGGACACTTTCCGTCATCAATACATAAATCAATAACAAAATAAGTTCCCTGGCATTCTGCAACACCAAAATCACCGCCCTTTGTAGTGCACTCTGTTTTTCCTTCTGATTTAAAACTGCATGAAACCTCTCCTGAACTAAAATTGCCTTCGTTCCATCTTTTTAGCATATCTGTTAAATCATTTGTTTCAAACATACAGTTCCCTTCCCTTCCCTCAAGGGCATCATACATCTCTTTTTGTTCATCAATTTCTTCTTCTGATATTTCTGCATCTTCAGGGAAATTTAAATCAATACTGTCTGTTCTTAGGGAAATGATACATTTATTTGATTCTGTTCCAAGTATTTTATATGTTTTTGAAGTGGTTTGCTCAACTCCAAAGAGATTAAGAGTGAGAGTCTGTTTTAGTTTAGCCGGATTGCAGCTTTCAGAAGCATCTATGAAGCAATCAAAATCCTCGTTGCAATCAATTTCATTATTCTCTTCTATTTCTTCTTGAGTGGTTTTGTCCTTATTTTCACTATCTCCTGAAGATATTTCTTCATCATCCTGATTATCCTGCTCTTTGTTTTCTTCCTTTGGCTCGATAACCTTAATTTTTATTGTTGCCAATCCATTATCCTCTATTTCAACATTCTCAATCTCAACGCCATTAATTACTTTTTTGGATGAATGCTCTATTGTTTCTGACACACTGTCAACTTCTATTGTAATCTCATCATTTTCTCCTATGCTTACTAAGCTAATATATCTTCCCTCAATTGTTGGGCCACCGCCTGGTGATAAGGACATACTCTCCATTTGCAAATCACTTAGACTAAATTCTTTTCCAAAACTAATTTCTCTTGGATATAAGAAAAATATTAAACAGAAAATTACCACAATAGCTATGCTAATTAAAATAATTTTTTTATTATCCTTTTTATTAGAAATATTTTGTTTGTAATCTTTAGCAATAAAATCAATTGGTTTAGTGCCATGATTTACAGAATCAATTGCACTATCTATTTCTTCCTGCTTCCAGCCAACATTAATTAAAGCAGTCTTAATCTGTTCTAAAGGAAATCCATCTGATAAATTTGTCTTTATGTAATCTACAACCCCTTGGTCAGCCATTTAAACCTCTTTTTATGGAATTAATTGATTTGTTTATAAAAATTTTTCTACTCTTTTGATTTTAAGCAGTTATAAAACCATTCTTTTGTAGCAAATTATTTATGCTATTTTATAGTCGTGAAAATGATTGTTTTAAACATCAAAACCTTTAAATACTAACTAACTTTTAATTTGACATATGGCCCGTGAATTAACTGATGAAGAGCTTTTAGACAGATTTGAAAACGAAACAGATGTAGTAAAAACAAGGGCTGATGAACTTCTTAAACTAGTCAAGCAGAGGGGAGAGATATCATTTGAAGATGCTGCAAAAGCGCTGAATGTTTCAGTTTCAACAATAGAATCATGGGCAAACTTTCTTGAAGAAGAAAAAATACTTTCCATTAAATATAATTTCACAACCCCATTCATTACAGTTTTCCATGAGAAAATAAAAGCAGTGCCAGAAACAGGAACTTTGCAAAAAGAAATTATTGAGAAAAAAGAACTTAATAAAGCTGCATTAATTAAAAAAGAGGAATTGTCAGAAATAAACAGGATGCTTGCAGAGGCATATAGCTGCCTGAAGAAAGGCCAGTTTGAAAAGGCAAAAGAAATATATGATCAAATAAAAAAACAATATGATGATTTGCCACTGCAATTTCTTGAAAAAAAGAATGAACTTAATACAACCCTTACAAGGCTTAGCAAGGATTTATCACTAAACCTAAGCAAGGCATCACTAAAGGAGATAGAAAAGAAATCTCAGAATATAAGAAAACTGCTGAACATGCTGGAACAGAAAATAGAAAAGAGGGAAATATTAAATGCAATAAAAATTTATGGGCAGATAAAAACAACATACAATAGCCTTCCAGAGGGATTTCTTGAGCAGAAACTTATCCTGCAGAACAAGATAATAGAAATTTACGAGCGCTTAATCACAATAAGGGAAGAGCAGGATATAAGAGACACATCAGTAAAAAGATTGGAAATAATCAATCTATTGGAGGAGCTGAAGCAATCCATGAATGAAGGAAATATCCCTCTTGCAATCAAGCTATATGAGAAGGTAAGGAAACTTTATAACAGCCTGCCAAAAGGATTCCTGCAGGAAAAATCAGAACTTCAGGTAAGGATAATAAGGCTGTATGAAGAATTACTATCAAACTATAAAATATCTGCTATTAAAGATATAGAGATTAAAACAAAAAAAATAAATGAGTTATCTGGGCTTATGAAAAGAAAGATGGCAGAAAGAGACCCTGAATCTGCAAGCGAGGCATATAATCAAATTAAAAATGTTTTTTATAGCATGCCTGAGGGATTCTTAAAGCAGAAAACAGATATACAGAAAAACATATTGGGGTTATATGAAACACTTGCATTGGAATTAGATAAGCAATCTTCTGAAGATTTTAATATTAAATATCAAAAGATAAATAAAATGCTTGAAGATGCATTTAACTATGTTAAAAATAAAAATTTTGAGCTTGCAAATGATACTTATAAACAGCTTATGATGGTATATAATTCTATGCCAACCGGCTTTTTGGAGAAAAAAACTATGCTCAGGACGAGAATTATGGCTTTTTATAAGGATATTTCAAGCCATGAGGAACTAAAAGAAAAACAAATGAGAGTTCCAGAACTCGAAGAACCAAAGGCAAATAAAAAATTTGCTGATATTCCTTTACCTAGCATAGAACAATTTAAGCCTGAAAAACCTGTTGAGGCAGCAAATATCAAAAAATTGAGACCCCTCATCCAAAAGCCGCAGCTTGTTATGCCTAACATTAAGCCAAAGCTTAAGCCATTGCCCTTTAAACCAACATTTTCTCCTGTTCCATCACATCAAAAATTTACTTTAAAGAAAATCCCTCCTGCTCCAAGTCCAAATGTTCCTCTGCCTAAAGCTGCTGAAAGGCCAATGAAGAAGCAAAAGTCAGAGCTATTCAAAAAATTTTTTAAAAAAAAAGGGGAGCAGGAATTAATGCCTCCAACACCGCCAGGGCTTGCTGCTAAAAGATAATTAATTAAACTTAAAAATACATAAAAAAGGGTGTAAAATTGGATAAAAAACAAGAAACAGTAAAAATTGATTCCTATAAACTTAATGTTAATAACATTGTAGTTAATGTAGATATAACATTGAGCAGGAATGAGTTTGTTCCACTATATACTGTATCCATTTTAAATATCAGCAAAATAACCAATATCATTTTGCATAAAATAAGAGAGGAGTTTGTTTCAAGGATTAATGTTGGTGATATAAAGATAGAGGATTCAAGCAGCCAAAGCGCTATTAAAGACAAATTTCAGAAAGAAATCCTTGTTTTAATAAAAAAATATTTTCCTGATGTTGACAAGAAAACATCTGACCTGCTTGTAAACTATTTAATACAGGAGAACATAGGTCTTGGGAATATTGATATACTGCTAAGAGACAAAAATCTGGAGGATATAGTTATAAATAGTACTCATGAACCTGTTTGGGTTTATCACCGCAAGCATGGATGGCTCAAGACAAACGTAAGGATATCATCAGAGTCAAAGATAAGGCATTATTCAACAATGATTGGCCGTGATGTTGGGAAAGAGATAACCTTATTAAAGCCGTTGATGGATGCCAGCCTGCCAAGCGGTGACAGGGTTAATGCTACACTTAGCCCAATTTCAACTGTAGGCAACACAATATCAATAAGAAAATTTGCTGAAAAACCATGGACCATAACTGATTTTCTAAAGGAGAAAACTTTATCATATTATGCAGCTGCATTGATATGGCTTGCAGTCCAGAATGAGCTTTCCATATTGATTACAGGTGGAACAGGCTCTGGAAAAACGTCCATGCTTAATGTTATTTCTAATTTTTTTCCGCCAAACCAGAGGATAATCTCCATTGAGGATACAAGAGAGATAACCCTGCCTGATTCCCTTCACTGGGTTCCTTTAGAAACAAGATTGCCAAATCCAGAGGGTAAGGGCGAAGTAACCATGCTGGACCTTCTTGTAAACTCACTTAGAATGAGGCCAGACAAAATAATTGTCGGTGAAATAAGAAGAAAAAGAGAGGCAGAAGTGCTGTTTGAGGCAATGCATACAGGGCATTCTGTTTATGCTACACTGCATGCAAATAATGCAAGAGAAACTGTTGTAAGGATGACAAATCCGCCGATAGATATTCCTAAGCTTATGCTTAATGCTCTTTCATTAATAGTTGTGCAGCATCGTGACAGAAGAGTTGGAAAAAGAAGGACATTGCAGATTGCAGAGATATTGCCTAACGGTGACCCGAATGTTTTATTGCAGCTGGATGCACAGAAAGACCAGCTAAACCAAATAAATGAATCTCAGGTTCTTATGGAGACAATAAACCTTTACACAGGGCTCACACATGACGAGATAAAGGCAGATATAAATGAGAAAATAAACATACTAAAATGGCTTGTTAAGAATAATATCACAAATATACACCAGATAGGATTGATATTTGCTAAGTATTACATTAAAAAATTAAAACACCAAGGGTGATATAAATTATTGATTTAGTTAATATTCTTGTTAGGAAGCTTCCTAAATTAAAGGAAGAGATGATAGTTGCCCATATGAGGGAAACCCCTAAACAGCTTGTAAAGAAAGCAATAATTTTCTCTTTTTCATCTGCAATAGCTGCAACATTTTTCATTTTTGTAATACTTGAAAAGCAGATGAGCTCTTTGTCAATACTCCCATTGTTATTTGTCCTCGTTTTGGTATTGGTATTTGTATTTATGCTTCAGACGCCAAAAGTTTACATAAGGAAAAGAGAAAGGGAAATAAACAAGGAAGTCCTGTTTGCAGGAAGATACCTCCTTGTCAAGCTTGAATCAGGAACCCCTTTGTTTAATGCGCTTATTGATGCATCAAAGAGCTATGGGGTTGCAGGAAAATACTTTAAGGAAATAGTTGATGACATAAATATGGGAACACCAATAGAAGAATCACTTGAAAACGCAAGAAAATATAATGCATCAAAAAACTTCAGGCTTATACTGTGGCAGATAGTAACATCATTGAAAACAGGGGCAGAGGTAGCAGACTCCCTGAGAAAGACCTTGAATCAGATAACGCAGGAAGAAATAATAGAAATAAAAGAGTATGGAAAAAAGCTTAATTCATTAGTTATGTTTTACATGATAATTGCATGTGTAATCCCTTCATTAGGAGTAACTATGATTGTAATTGTTTCCAGTTTTATGGATCTTGATATTGGCATGAGCCACCTTTTTACGGTTTTGTTCTTTTTGGCTATTATACAATTTTTGTTTATATCATTAATTAAATCAGCAAGGCCAATGGTGAACCTATGAAACTAATCTTTTTAGAGGAATTTGGAAAAGCAATAATTCCTGAGAAGGTTAGGCCAAGGCTTAGAAAATACCTTCTTAATGCAGGAATAACAGAGGTTCCATATAGGTTATTTGGTGCCCTTTTTTATGGGTTTATAGCATTGACAATTCTGCTGTTTTTCTTTTATGCTTACCCTCTTCTTATTGAATCCTTCTCTGGATTAAAACTTTTTATTCTTGCATTTGTTTCAGGCCTTGCTATAGCCTCAATTATTGCTGTTCTTACATTTGCTATAATATACTTTTATTTGGATTTAAAAATTTTTAACAGGACAAGAGAAATGGAAGAAATGCTGCAGGATTTCTTAAAGTTTGTTTCAGAGAACCTTAAAGGAGGGATGTCTTTTGAAAAGGCATTATGGGCTGCTATAAAGCCGGAGTTTGGAATACTTGCCACTGAGGTAAGGCTTGCTGCAAAAAAAGTTATGACAGGACAGGATGTTGATGAAGCAATAACAGAATTTACAGATAAGTATGATTCTCCAATGCTAAGGAGAGCATTCAACCTTATTATAGAGGGACTTAAGGGCGGAGGTCAGGTAGCAGAGCTTATTGATAAAGTTATTGAGAATATTAGTGAGACAAGGATGCTGAAAAAAGAGATGGCTGCCACAAACATGACTTATGTGATATTCATTACATTTGTTGTGATAGTAATTGCACCGGGTCTGTTTGCACTTTCATACCAGCTGCTTGTTATCTTAGGAAATTTTATTTCCAAGATTGGAGCTACGCAAATAAGCGGCGGAATGAACCTTCCACTAACTATCTCAAGCATATCAATAAAGGAGTCAGACTTTGTGGTTTTTTCAAGATATGCCCTTGTTATAATATCCACCTTTTCATCTATGATAGTTTCAATAATAAGGAGGGGAAGCATCAAGGCAGGAGTTGCATATATCCCTATATTTATTGCATCATCACTTTTGCTGCACTTTTTGTTTATGATTGTGCTTACAAGAGTATTCAGCGGCTTAATAACAATTTAATTCACTAAAAAAAAAACGAAAGTTTTATATAAAAGCAGTAGTATAATCATCATAAAGATTTGTTTTAATAAAAAAAGGAGGAGATAAAATGGTTATGAAAAAAAAGGCACAGGCTGCCATGGAATTCTTAATGACTTATGGATGGGCAATCCTGGTTGTTTTGGTTGTTATTGGTGCATTAGCATATTTTGGTGTTTTAAACCCGCAAAATCTTTTGCCAGAGAAATGCACTCTGCCAATGGGATT
>Ga0268276_1002852_pt1 | contig 14157 bp, 4 predicted proteins | sample saktaG_4_FD_190145 | JGI IMG/M metagenome (GOLD analysis project Ga0268276, IMG submission 190145) | Saline water microbial communities from Sakinaw Lake, British Columbia, Canada - sak_2010_1_5_45m | ecosystem: Environmental > Aquatic > Non-marine Saline and Alkaline > Saline ...
ACCTCCTTTGAAAAACCATGGTTATTATTGGAAATATCGATAATGTCTTCAATAACACTCATAAATTCATACCCCGATGGAATTCCAAAAAAGCGAATACCGGGATTTGAGCCATTCTCAGCCACGAGAATTGTGGCCGGAATTTTATCAATTTTATATTTGGTGACTTCTTCCCGGTCAATCTGGAAATTATAGATTTCCAATGACAGTTTATCGGATAGTAAGACGAGTTCTTCCATCAGTTGCCGGGTTTCATGACAGTAGCTGCATTCAATGGATTGAGTGAAGTGCATAATTTTTACCTTGTCGGTCATGACCGACAGTCGTTCCGTAATAAATTTCCGGTCTTCGTCTTTCAAGAACATTGTTCATCTCCTTTTTTCTGACTGATTAGATGAAGGAAATAAAGCCGCGTTACAAAGAGGAATCAAAGGATTATTTTATTGGCGTATAATCGTTATATAAGGAATCTAAAAGGGGATAATTAATGGATATGTTTGAACTATTTTTCCAGAGAGAAAGAGAGTCTGCTACGATTGATCTTGCTCGATTACGGGCAATCGTAGCCCGTAGCTCGTTCTCAACTTCCGGCAAAGGACTGTATGTTGTCGTTACATTATGTCGAACGAGTATCACATAGCGATTATTTAGTTTTATCCAATCGGAATGTTCACCGTTTTTCAGCGGGAGAACGGCGTGTCGAATAGGCCCGGGTATTTTTTGATATTCACGGGTAAATCTTCCTGATTCCAATACCCCAATTTTTCGAATGCCGTAATCATGTATTAATTGGTTAATGGGAATGTTGTTTTGGAGGCCTTGTAGACAGAGCATTGCAGTACCGCTGTCATTTACAACGATCTGAGAATAATTGATCGTTCTATTTTTGATAAATTGGTTTTCTTTTAATGAATCATATGCGGCGAAGATTACGACAGAATCCAGAGATTCGGGATCGACGAGGTTCTGGGACAATATCATGTTACGATACTTTAATCCGGCAAAAATATTTTTTTCAAAATTTACAGAATTTCTCAACGATATTTTCTTGTCAAGATCGCGGCGCCTTCCCTCCTGAACAAGAAAATAATCTTTAATTATTTGTTCGGTCATAATCTTCAAACTTCCATAAAATGACTTTACAGGTTGATCTGTAACCCAGTCAAGGAATTCATTTACGGTCATTTCGTGATCGGGAAAAGAGATTATCGGATCATCCAGAATATCCTGGATTGATGGTGAACCTGAATTTATTTCCGGGCTGTATGGCAATTGCATAAGCATTGGAGATACTTGCTGATCGAGTGGATATTGTTTTCGGATTTCCTGCATGACAATGCTCCACTGCGGATTGTGGATCGTTGCAGTTTTATCGTCCATAAAATTATTAACAAAGGAGTAATACCGTTTATCCTGTTCCCGTTTTTTGAATTGGAGAGATAATTTCTCCCGCGATTGGTCAAAATCTGATTTTGTAAGTAGTGGGTTGTAAACCCGATTTTCCAGTTTTAGGATATGCCAGCCGAAACGGGACTGAACCGGCCTTGAATAATGCCCATGTTTCATTTTAAATAGTGTATCTTCAAGAAATGGATCCAGGTCGCCATATGAACACCAGCCGAGGTCGCCACCATTTGATTGAAGCGTGGAATCTTTAAATGTTGAAAAAGCTATTTCTTCGAAGTTAGCGCCAAGTTGCAGTAATTCATAGAGTGAATCAATTTCTGCCTGGGTTTTAGCGAAAAGGTGACGAACATGTAGTGTTTGGTTGGTATGGGAAAACAGTTTTTTAAGATCGGATTCGTCTGGAACGGGAGTTTTTATTTCAACTTCCTGCTTGAACAATCCCGCCTTTATTTTTCGACGGGCTGTCCGCCGGCTGATTTTTTCAACGTCCTTTTGGGTTATTTTTCCTGTTGTAAAACCATTTTGGGCCAGAACGTAAGCGTCAATTAGAAAATCCAGATGCTGACTGCGCTTTTCATGAGAATCATAGGAGTTTCCGTATAGAATGGTGTTGAAATAATTTTCTTCAAAATCTTTCAGAGAAATAACATCGGAATTAACTGAAGCAAGAACGTCACATTTTTCCGGTTTTGAGCAATGTATACCGGATATGCACAATGTTATCAGCAACAAAGAATTTACACAATTGATGGATTTAAAAAATATTTTCACTGTTACTCTTTTCTAATGAATTCAAAAACGTGTTAAAATTAACAGAATGCCCGATGTATCAAAAGAATTTAATCGCCAGTAATCCCTATTTTTCTCTAGAATTGAAATTTGTTAGGGATTCTAACTAACTTGGGGGAAAGATAGTCCCAAACCGTCTTTTATTTTATCAAAAGACTTGACTTTTTCTGATATATTCGATATTCTAAACTCAAATAATGTTTGGCAGTTAATACATAGAGATAATTTACTGTGATTGACAGAACAATCGCTGATAAAGGATAACGAAACAATAAGGAGGATGCTATGAAGAGATTGTTAATGTTGGTTTTTGTACTGACGCTGTTCTTGAGTCTTTCTGTCTTCGCGGCGGAAAACGGAGAGAACGTCTATGTCAAAGTCTGGGATTCAACAGGCGATGATGTTCCTGAGGGACTTTGGGAGATCGAGTCTATGGGAGATATGGACGGCGATGGTTTAAAGGAATTTGCCGTTAATACCGATGAAAGCGGGTCCGGGATTTATCTGTATGAATGTTCCGGGAACAACGATTATACGTTGGTATGGTCATATATCATCCCGGAGTCGGAAAGTAATGACTGTTACGGTATTAGTAAAGGTGATCTTGATGGTGATGGACTGGAAGAAATAATTGTTGCAACTGCTTGTTCGGACACGCTGACTCAGTTCTCTATTCACATTTTTGAATGGGATGGTGTCGAAGGAAGTGACACTTATACATTAAAATGTTTGTATAATGTCAATGAAACATATAGTCGTGGTAGTTCGGTGGACTTTTGCGAAGTTGGCGATTTTGATGGTGATGGTGTCCAGGAAATGTTTCTAGGAGAAACAATATATGATGATTTATTTATTGTTTCTCTGGATACTACCAGTGATTTCGAATTTCCGAGTTGGATCATTGAATTTGAAGATCGCCTGGATGATGCTGGTGGCGATTATTCTCCTTGGGGATTCGTATCCGGTGATTTTGATGCAGACGGACTCACAGAACTGGCTACGACTGAATGGGATTATAATGCACTTATCGTAATTCAAGTTGATGATGTGGATACTTATTCCAGGGAACTGTGGTGGAATGACATGACTTACCCCAGTGATGGTTGCGCACTCAGATCATTATGCGCAGCTGATCTCGACGGGAATGGTTTTACTGAAATTATTCTTCCTTCAACTAACGGAACAGTATATACTATCACAAACACTGGTACATTCGTTGACCTGAATCTAAACGCCGATGCAGTTGATTCTATAACGACAGTGTCCGACATGGTAGGTTGCGCCTGGGGTGATCAGGATATGTATCTGGGCAGCCGTGGCGAACCTGACCTGTATATTGCCGGAGATTATGAGATCTTTGATCTGGAATATGTTGGAGGCGACGGTGATTATACGGATGGCGCAAATTGGGACCTTTACGAAATTGCGGCTGACGTCGATTCAGTATTCGATTGGCAGGATTGTATCGTTGGTGATTTTGACAGCGATGGATTAAAAGATATTGTATATGTTAAAGTCACTCACGACACACCATTTCACATTGAAGTGTATGAACACGAACCACTGCAAGCAGGTACATTTGTCCAAGGCGCTGCCGTTGATTCTGTCGGTGGTGCTTACCAGACCCGCTGTGTTGCCGCTGGTTCCGACCTTGACCAGGATGGTAAAAAGGAAGTGTTTATTACGGATTACCGGTTTGGCGGAGTTATCCAAGGTTTTGAAGTTATTGCAGATAACACACTGGAATGGATTTGGACATCCGATTCTCTGCATCCCGGGTACTGGGCTGCGAACCGCAACGTAACCACTGGCGACCTCGATAATGATGGTATCGGCGAAGTCATTTGTACGGTTCGCGGTAATGCCGGCGATGAGTTGGTTGAAGGACAGTATCCCGGTCTGAACATTTTCGAATGGGACGGAACGACTGATAACGGGTTTAATATCCATGCTCATACAGTTATTGATGATTCTTTAACTACTGATCGTTGGAGGTTTGAACCTCAGTCCGCTCCTTTTGATGTTGATGGTGACGGCGATAATGAAATCCTTATAGCAAATAGTGGTGCTCTGGATAAAAATGACCGGTTTTATATTGCGTCAGTAGATGGCACTTTTGAAAGTGGTTTTTGGAGTTTGGATATTGAAGCTTCCTGGAATGCTGAAGATGATGGTTTTCAGTATTCACCATGGCATGGTGCCTGGGGCGATCTGGATGGTGACGGAACATATGAAATCGTTTTCCATAACTGGGATATGGGGAACATCAATATCATTGATGTAACCGGTGCCGATACCTATGAACTGGTTAACCAATTTCAAACCTCAGATATTGACTTTTGTGCCTACGGTGGTTTCACACTTGCGGACTTTGATGGCGACGGCCGAGATGAAATGATGGGAGATTACTATGGTATTTACTCGACAATGGTCATCAATATCGATGGTGATTTAGCTGATGCAACCATGGCAAACAGTGTAGCTATGGTACGTCCTAATTATGGTGGTGGTGGTTGGTATGGTGATGCCGCTGACTTTGATGGCGACGGGAAATATGAATACTACTGCTGTGATTATGGTACTCATGCATACGAGCTTGATCTTGTTGGTACCAATGTCCTGAACCAGAGCGACTGGGCTGTTAAATCGGTAGACTCACACCTTTTGAACGATGATTCTTTCGGTTTTTTCTCGCTGGATGCCACCGATGATACTGATGGCGACGGAAAACCGGAAATCTTTTTTGGTTTTCTTGAATCATTCGATAGTGATCCTCAAATTTGGTTAAAGGTTATGGAATATACTGGTGGTACTTATGTTGATGAAGGATGGAAAATTATTACTCCAGATAATTACAAACTGTCACAAAACTTTCCGAATCCCTTCAACCCGACAACCCAGATCAGTTTCGAATTGCCACTGGACAAAGATGTTTCACTGAAGATCTTTGACATGCTGGGTCATGAAGTTGCCACACTGGTGAATGAACACAAACAGGCTGGTTCTTACACCATTACATGGGATGGTAAGAACAGTGCCGGTATGAGTGTATCGACCGGAAATTACATCTATCGGCTGAAAGCTGGTCATGTTGTGAAGAGTATGACGATGACACTTGTGAAATAATAACTGTTTAGATCAGTTCATAAAAAAGGGCGCTGTATAGCGCCCTTTTTTATATTATGTTGGATAAAAGATATTAAGGAAATACCATTATCATTTTAGCATTCATCCTCATCCCGTGGCTTTGCGGCGGAATGTCGGGGATAATAACGAAGCGGTCTGCCTGGCATAGCGAAGTGCAGACCGGGGACACTGCAATGAGTTAAAGAAATCTAACGTGAGTTTGATGTAAAAAGACACAAAGAAACTTACACGTGGAAACTGTTGAAACAATACAATACTACTAGTCAAATTGGAACAGCCCCCGAATTCTCCAACGGGAATACCTGATTGTAAATTCGGGGGCTGTCTTAATACTCCTTCATACATTAACGGTTTATCTCATAGTATGAAACCGGATCGCTTACGTCAAACTTAGGTTAGATTGAGAAAATAAAAATAGACATAGGTTCATGTCAGTCAGGTAAATACAGTATATTTATCCCCATGAAATTCCTATTAGTCAAAAAAGGAAAACCCCTGAATTAAGCAGGGGTTTTCAGCATTGTTAAAATGTGTGTTTGTTAGAAGGAAAGACCCAGAGAAAATCGGTGAACATTAGTTAATATGCCGAAATCAGAGTAAGCATAGTCGAAATGTAACGATGCGAAGCCACGAACACTATAGTGGATCCCTCCTCCGATTGCAATTGTTTCTTCGCCATCTTCAAGGAGCAGATTTGTATAACCACCTCGTAAAAACAGAAATTCCTTTAACGAAAACTCAAACCCGACATTCATACTTTCAAGATTGTCACTGGGGTGCATTGCGTCTGCGGCAATGGTCAGGCGGCTTGTTCGGGTTTTAAGAATGTCCATAGCCAAACCCAGGCGTAGTGTCAATGGAAGAGACCACGAATCCGTATCAAGATATGCATTAATCCTATCATTGTTACCTTCAATATTAGGGTCAATGTCGTGTTTGACCAGTGCATCTTTTCCAGACAATGTCATTTTATTTCCAAAGTTTGAAATACTCATACCGATGGTCATTCCGTTTAAACGGGTTTTAAACAGGGTTCCTATATCAACAGCAAAGGCACCGGCACTCATGTGATAAATTTGTTGCTGAATATATTTTCCATTAAAACCGATTGAAAAACGGTCTGTCAGATTCCGGGCATAGCTGATACCAAATGACATATCGTTAACGGAAAAGAGTTCGCCGGTTCCTTCTGGTTCCAGAATTGTCCGGATTTCCATGTCACCCATATTTAAGCCGGTATATGATACTCCGAATGCGCTGGCATCATCAAGTTTAATGACCAAACTGGCGAAATCATAATTGATATTTGCTAACCACTCTGTATGATTCAGCAAGACCTCGTTTCTTCCCAGTTTAGCCATACCTGCAGGATTCCAGTAAATTGCGCTGGCGTCATTGGCAACAGCAACAAACGCTCCGCCCATTCCAATTGCACGGGCCCCAGCTTCGATTTCAAGAAATGTAGCACAGGTCGTACCGACCTTGGATACATTTTTGACAAATCCGGCTTGAACCGAGGTCGTCACCATAATGGCTGTCAATATAGAGATCGTTTTATTTGTTTTCATGAGTTGATCCCCCCTATTTAATTACGGCGAATTTACCGATTATTGTACCTATCTCCGGTGCATCGACATGGAAAATATATACTCCGTATGCGATGTCCAAACCGTCCTTGGATGTTAAATCCCAGGATTCCGAGCCATCATCCAGTGCTGAATTGTGATGAAGCGTTTGAACCAGATAACCTCTCAATGTGAAGATTTTAATGGTACACTCCTGTGGCAGATGGATAAAATCGATTTTTCGGGTTCCGCGCCCAGACGTATAAAGATGTTGAGGTTCCCATGACGCCGCAATTATATACGGATTGGGCACCACTGCAATTTCATCCAGATGGTCTTTGGCCTTTTGCTTATCCGTAAATGCAGCATCAGTCGTAAACGAATATACATCGTCTGACCGAAAAGGCTTGCTGATCTTTAATGTAAAAATGTCACCCGGCTTGGGAGCAGAAGTGTCCCATGTATGTCCATTATAAGTATCAAAGCCCTGGTGATTTCCAATCCATAAAGTGTCTCCATTGGCAAAAAGTGAATAGATGTTTTCAGATCGAATCAAACCGCCAGTTAAACGAATTTCCCGAACTTTACTATCGTCGAGTGGAATTCCACCGTCGATGCTGTAAATAGTAATACCTTTGTCAGTTCCGATCCACAAACTGTCCTGATATTCAGTGACACAACGTACTTTCCCGGATGTCAGTAAACTGGAGGGGACACTGGTCCAATTGTCCTGTTCAGAGTCATAAACACTGAAGCCTCCCTCTGTAGTAACAATTATTCCCCAGGAATTTTCGTAAAAATTGGTGACAATCTTGTTTGGTAAAACACTTAGGTCTATTGCATTTAATGTATTACCGGCATATGTAGCAACACCACTTGCTGTTCCAATCCAGATTGTCCCATCCTGGGCTTCAAAAATTGAGCGGATGTCATAGGATGTCAGCTGACTGTCACTTGCGGTAAAAAACATAAAATTATCCGGTCCCATATATCGTGTCAGTCCATGTGCAGATCCCATCCAGACCTCCCCGTTGCTGGTTGTCAAAATGGTTTTGATATTATTATTTCCTGCCGCGACAGTGTCGATTTCTAAGCTGTTCTGCCTGGAGTTTGAACTGATACCGGTCGTATGGGCAATTAATAAACTGTTATCAACATATTCGGTAATGTAATTAATTGATATATCGTCATAAGTTCTTCCTTCCTGCGGGACCCATTGAGAACCATTATAATAGCCCAACAGTCCCTGGTCCCCTGCGGAAACAGCCCACAGGTTGTTTTGAGAATCTTTAAAGATCTGTTTAATGTTGGGAAGTGTGCTTTTCATTTCCATTTCCCAGGTACCCCGGTCGACTTTTGTAGATGTGATATCGTAGCTGGTGATAATTGGCAAAACCTTATCACCCTGTGACAGTTGGCCGCTTGTATTTTTATTGAAATAGATAAAATCCGAACTGTCACCGGTTGTAATATCCTTTACCCAGAAATTGGCTTGTTTATTATTTAAAGATTTAAATTGGACACTATCGGTTACGATAATCTGATAATCATGAGGTATTGCCACTCCGGCGTTTGAATATTTTTTGGTGGAATGTGTAAAAAGAATAGACGGACGACTCCAGATACTTGCTTCAGACATGACTGCTATTGGACTGGCTGCCACTTTAACATGCATACCGTACACAAAATCATTAAACACTTCTCCGTTTATCCAGGGGGAATCGATTATCAGTGACTCTGGATCCGATGGATAAGTTGCATCAACCAAGGAATAACAGGTGGTGGCCCGCTCTCGCTCTTCATCGTCCCGGAAGTCAACATTAGGTTCCCCAGGATATTCGAGGCTGCCGGGAATACCGGGGGTCGGAACTCCATCGCCTTCACCTTCATCATTGGTACCGCTAACACCATCAAGACCCACATCGTGGCGCAATGTTTCGCCGGGATCCAGAACGCCATTACCGATATCGGAAAAGGATTCACCAGATTCGCTTTTTTGATAAAGGCCATCGTCGTTCGTATCGTTCCAATCAATTTTGTGATTGTTTTCAGTCCCCCAGTCATCATAAACCGAGTCAAGTTGACTAATTACAGTAGTGTCCCAGGGGGTGCTGGTGCTGTCTATTATAAGAATCGTTTTGGTAATATATTTTAAATCCAGAGAGTCAATCAGACCGTCGTTATCATTATCAAAACGATCAATCAGGTTGGTGTATCTATTATAATTATCGCGGGATGGATCGGGGTTAAATTCCGGATCGAATCCGATTTCAAGAGAATCCGGTACTAAATCAAGACCGTAATCCCGAAAGGTCTCGCCTTCGTTCCAGATTCCATCCGGTATATCGTTCCAGGCGATCCAGTCACCATCGTTATCGACACCATCTGTTTCTGTGTCCTTAAACCGTATTTCGAAAGTTGCTGCATTGGGAATCAGCAACTCATCAACGAAATCTATGTTAACGATTCCGGTTCCGATAAATGTTGAAGAATCAATCGCTGAAATAGCGGGACTGGTATACCCGGCAACCGGTGCATTGGGTACAACAACAACGGTGTTGTCATCTGTTGCAATAACCTGTCCGGTTACATCTGTATAGAGGCGTTTGGTGCACTCCGAAGGTTGCATCGGAGGGAGAGAGTCCTTTTCAACCCAACCGTTTTCGCGAAAATTTTCATAATATCCTTTATCATATGAACATACCGCATAGTAGTATGTCTGCCCATTTCTCACAGTAGTATCTACAAATGAGTATTGCAAACCGGTGTCATCGCCAAGATCGAACTTAACGCCGTTGTAATCAACCGGATGCAGACCGAACAAACCATTTTCAATATCAAACTGTGCGATTGGTTTATTGAAAGTTAAATTGCCATAAGCGTCTGATATTAAACGAGATTCTAAAAAATTCGGATCGGTTGCCCGATAAATCTTATATCCCTCAAAATCTTTACCATAAATATGGTCTATTGATGTTTCGGCGATTTTATCCCAGTAAAGAGTTACTTTATGATCACCAACCACGGCGGCGACTTTTGGTTTTCGGGGTGGTTTGGCAAACGCATAATCCGCATCATAAATCTGCTGAATGACTTCTGCATTTCGGAAAATATCCTTTTCATCTTCACCGAGCACCATTGCGACAGAAAATTTACGACGACTATTAACAGAGTCATTCAGTGCTGAAGGTAGAGAAAAGTACCCGGAGCCATAAAGAAAAGTCAAGTCTACGGTATTTTGGATATATCCAAAATTATCTGGTCTGGCCTGTTGCCAGATTCCCTCGTCATTAGCGCATAAAATAGCCGGCCATGGCCCGGCGGAAAAGCTGGTCAATCCAATCTGATCAGACTCACTATTATCGGTGTATTCAAAATTTGGTTCACCGGCGTCCGGGACTCCATTATTTTCCGAACCATCCCAGTCCGGGCCTGGATAATCTTCGTCGGATGGCCCAATACCATCCGAACCCTTGTCATCTAACTCCGAGATCCAGTCACCATCGTTGTCAATACCATCAGATTGACTTTCATCAATCATATTATCGTAGTCATTATCAATACCATCAAGTGGATTTCCCGGGGACTCAAGAAATCGCCAACCGAAATATGCCGGCTTAAAACCGCCCTTTACATTACTCCACATATTATGGTCCCACTGATATACAATGGAGTTGGGTCTGTCAAACCAGGCATCATCATCATGTTGGTCGCCATCGTCACCGACGTCGGCATCGCCATACATGGCGAAGACCGTATTTTCATAATTAACATCACCTGTGTTATTAATCCAGTATGTCCAGATGATCAAATCTTCTGCGGCCGGATGAGCCCACTGGTAACCACGAACATCAACCTGAAACGCTAAACCACGAACATTTCCTTTCATAATGGAAAATTCAGCATCTGTTTGATCGGTCAGGTTACTGGTGGCAAAATCGGCACCAAGAACAAGATAGTTTGAATAGCCATCGGCATTTACATCGCCCACAGCATCAATTGAATAAAAATCAGCGTTTTTTTCCAAAGATCCGTTATATACTTTCACAACATCATTTTTGCCATATGATTTAATAAGATCGGGGTTAAAAATATAATCATTGGCAGTTAAAATGAGAGCACTTCCATTAACGGTTATATTACCTGTCAGGTGACGATAATCTGGGGCGCTAAATGGGTAAAAGGGAAATTCATCATTTTCATAATCACTCATTACAAAGTAGGTTTCCAGATCACCACGAACATATTTCCCGTATTGGCCGTTCCAATATCCGCACCAGCTTTCATCTCTGTCTGGCCAGCAATCCGGCCAGGATTCAGAATCATCGCTCATGGCAATTTTATCCTGTAACGGATTAGCAAATCCAACGATGGGATCAAAGCCTAACTGGCGGCCGTTTTCGTCTTTATCCATTTGGTTCCGCGAATCAACAACAATACCATCTGAGAAAATATGAGTGCGTAAGCCATCAGCATTGTACACTTCTGCTCCGATAACCGGTGTAAATTCAGCAAAGTAACTACGACCGGAACCCTTTGGATAAATACCGGAATTCAGACGCCCGGCAATATTCCAGTTTCCGATTCCACCAAAATTATAAAAAAGGGTCAGAATCAGATTTCCATCCATTATTCCGTCTTTCCGATCGATGTATGCTTCTGTCTGGGTGGTTTTTCCCAATCCGAATAATCCCGTTGTCGATTTAACTTTTCCGTCAGCGGCCACTAACGCATTGGCTCCCAACAAAACAAGAAGTAAAATCACAAATATTTTCTGGCAGCGATTTATCATGAGTATTTCCTCTCTATTTGAATTGAATTTCTGCACCAAACTTGATTTGTCTTGGAGGGGTGTAATAGTCAGGACGAATATCATACCCAATATCAGTATCCTGACCATCCCGGATATTGTAATCCGCCCGCCCGGTCCGCGCGAAAACATAACGGGCATTCCGGCGGTCAAACAGGTTAGTGATTTTACATGTGAGAGCGATTTGATATTTACCCAATTGCAGCTTCTTGTATGTTTTCACATCGACATTATACTGAGCTGGTTTTCGGTCACTGTTTTTAAATGTTTCCGGATCACCTTCAACATTTGATGGCGTATAGGGTAAGCCACTCCCATAATATCCCAGAAAACTAACTCCCCATGAACGTGGGTCAGAAATAGAAACGGATGCATTTAATGTATGGCGCTGATCCCAGTCTAGAAAAATGAGTTGTTTTTGTGGTTCCGCACCAGCGGCCACGTCCCAAAAATTTGCATTTGGATCGGAGGCATTACCCTCTGCGATGCTATAAGTATAATCAACAGATGCCGCGAGAAGTCCTGTCCGGCGTTTGTTTAATGCAAAGGTAATTCCTTTGGTATTTCCAAAATCATAGTTGATATACTTGGCATAAAAAGTGCCGGCAACATAGGTTTCAATCACTTCGGTACTGGTCAAATTACGGACATCCTTATAAAAACCGGTAACATCAAAGGCCATATCAGGAGTAATCTGCTGTTGTAAACCGACTTCATATTGGACCGTACGCTGTGGTTCTAAGTCGGTATTTCCCATTGTACTGTTATACCCGGATGAAACTTCAAAATCAGGATTGTCGTACATATATGTCAGGGATGGCATCTGGAGAAAGTGACCGTAGGAAAAGTGAATGACACCGCGATCTGTAATGGGATAAGCAATCCCAAAGCGTGGGCTTATCTGGGTTTTTGGTTTTGAATCCTTGAACCAATATTTCAGTCGCTCTTCTGTGGTTTTGTCAGCTTCACCGATATCCTGTGTGCCATTTCCTTCACTTCCGTCGGCATCCGGCTCTATATATCCAGAATCATCCGGGCCAATACCGTCAGTACCATAATCCCAGAAACGATTGTCGGGGTAAATCGGAGAGTATGGGTTTGGGTCCCGGGGATCCGATAAAATCTGACCATTTGAATTGAAGTATTCGTACCGTATCCCAATATTGACAATCATGTCACTGAATTCCATTTTATCCTGAATATAGACAGACCAATCATAGGGAGTATGATAAGATTTATCGTAATTGATGCTGGACTGATAGATTTCTGTGTTTAGATCGGCGGGATTATAAACTGGAATTGTTGGCAACCAATCTGTGTCTTTATTTACCTGAACTACATAACTTAAACGGTCAACGGAAGTTGTTTTATATTCGAAACCCCATTTTATCAGATGGGTCATGTTGATTTGACTGTTATAATCAAATTTTAGAGTGCGATAGATCGAGGTTCGATAATAATGACTCATTGACATTCCACCTAAGTAAAAGGCGTAACCCGAAAAAAGATTAAACACCAGAGGGTCCGTGTTATACTTAGTTGAATCTTCAGGATCTTCATTCCAATAGTATTTATATGCATTTTCGGTATAGGAATATTTCAGGGAATAGTACGTTCTGGAAGACAGGGTGTGATTCAATGTTAATATTCCGTTGAAGTTGTTTGAATAATAGGTCGGCCGTCCATCTGGATTAAATTTGTATAAATGACTATAGGTTTGATATTTTGTCTTACTGCCCTGAAAACTGGCAATTAGTTTCAGGTTCGATGTCAGGCGAAATGACAATTTTCCCTGCCCTGAAAACTGTGTCGACCAGTTCATGGCAATATCTTTCTCGTCCCCAAGATTAGTTTGGTCCAGATTCCATTGAGTATGTGTCGAGTCCAATACCCAGGAATCGGGGTTAAAATATCGTTGGCCCCATAGATAGCCTAACTCATTATTGTAACGACCCGAAGCAAAAAAGGAGAAACGGTCTTTGAACAGAGGTAGCGGTCCGCTGAGACTTCCCTGGATATCGGTTATACTGCTTATTTGAAAATCATCACCTTTGTAATAGATGTCGGTATCTTTTGTATAATAGTCCCCCATAGAAAGGGATACATTACCGGAGTAACTGTCAAAATCACCCTCTTTGGTGACGATATTGATGATACCCGACATTGCCTGACCATATTCAGCATTAAAAGTACCGCTGACGACTTGAAGTTCCTGAATAGCATTGTTCTCTATTTCGACTCCCATTGAACTACTATAAGGATCGGTAACTGAAATTCCATCAATTAAATAGGATATTTCGTTCGATCGGCCACCGCGAATATGCAGTTCGCCACCACTGCCTTGAACGATACCGGCTTGCATTTTGACGACTTCTTCGAATTCTTCTACCGGCATTTCATCAATATCGTCACTACCGACAATGGCTTGCGATGAGGTAA
>Ga0268276_1002853_pt1 | contig 14156 bp, 16 predicted proteins | sample saktaG_4_FD_190145 | JGI IMG/M metagenome (GOLD analysis project Ga0268276, IMG submission 190145) | Saline water microbial communities from Sakinaw Lake, British Columbia, Canada - sak_2010_1_5_45m | ecosystem: Environmental > Aquatic > Non-marine Saline and Alkaline > Saline ...
AAAAAAAGAAAATCCAATACTCCTTAACTTAAAGACCGATGATTACATGAAGAGCATTATCAATAAACATGCGTCTGAAATCCTAAAGAAAATCAACTGCAATAAAATTGATTTTGAGAAAAAGTGTGATTTTAAAAATAATTTCAAGGAGAAAATTAAAGAGAGAGCAATCGAACTGTCTTTTTAATCACTTAAATAATGTTTTTTGTCGGTTTTCTGGTCCTTTAAATTTTCTACTGAGTGATGATTTATAGAGGGTAATTTAACAGAAAGCTTTAAATACTACTATAAACTAAGAACATTAACTTGTATTTTAATCTAATGCAAGTTAAAAAATTTTAAAAAATGATTGTTAAGGAAGAGTTTTTGGGAAGGTTAAGAAAAATTTTTGGATTGAATTTATACGAGGTAAGAGTGTGGGCAGCGCTATTATCCCGAGGTGTTTCTACAGCAGGAGAGTTGAGTGACATCTCTAATGTACCAAGATCAAGAACTTACGACATTTTAGAAAGTCTCGAAAAAAAAGGTTTTATTGTAATGAAATTGGGAAAACCAATAAAATTCATTGCGTTGAAACCTGTAGAAGTTGTAGAGCGAGTTAAAAGAAATGTAGCAAGAGACGCAAGCGATATGTCAAAAAGACTTGATGAGTTGAGAGGAACAGATGTTTTGGAAGAACTTGACACATTGTTCACAACAGGGATAAAATACATTGAACCAACAGACTTATCTGGAGCAATAAGGGGAAGAAATAATATCTATGATCATATGGACATGATCATAAGAAACTCAGAGAAAGGCGTTGTTATTGCAACAACTGCTGAAGGATTGACTAGAAAATTTGAAAGCTTGAAATCAGCTTTAGAAAAAGCTAAGAAAAAAGGAGTTTCAGTTAGAATTTCTGCACCAATAGACGCGAAGAATTACAAAGCAGCAAAAGAACTAAGTAAATATGCAGAAATCAGAAGTGGAAAATTGAAATCTCGATTTACCTTGAGCGACAGCAAAGAGATGTTGGTTATGCTTTTGAATGACACAGAAGTACATCCAAATTATGATGTTGGTGTCTGGGTTAATAGTCCTTTTTTTGGTGGAACATTGCAAGAATTGTTTAATGCAAACTGGGAAAAGATGACTCCTTTGAATAAAGTCAAGATTTAATTTCATAATTTGAATCCAAAAAAGAGGAAAGAGCAATTTTAGTTAGTTGTATTTCCTTTTTCTATTTCTTTTTGTTTTTAATTTAGAATTATCTTTCTTAAAATTATCTTAAAAATGCTGATTAGCTAATCAGAGGGATTATTCTTCTTCTTTTCGAGGATCATAAATAGTGCCTTTGACTAATTCAACTTCGTCAAGTCCTAAAGCTCTGGAAATAACTACTGTTGGTTTTTTATAATTTCCCTTATATTCATTTATTGGAACAAATGTATTTGCAAGAGCAGAGTATAATTCAGAAAGTTGTTTTGAGGATAATGTCTCAGTTGTCTTAAATGCAGTTTCTCTGTAATCATCCCAAGCTTGATAATCTACAACATAAACTTCTTCGCCGTGTTTTGGAGTAATCTGGACAAGCTGATTTCTATAGTCAAAAAGACTCCCAGAATCCATATGATGGCCCGGAATATCATAAAGATCAGAAGGGGCATTTTCTGCTGCAGGACCAACCCCACACCATATAAATCCTTCCTGTGTTTCTTCGGGGAATTTTCCGGGTATATCCCATGGGATTAGTCTCCATCTCGGGTCTATAGCATTTCTTTCATCGGGGTAAGCTTTATCTGAGTCCTTGCCGATTATCTCAATCTTTTCAGCGTCCCCAAGTGGAATCCAGGTGTATAATGGGCCTATTTTCTCAGGATAGGGAATAGGTGCTGGTTGGGTTTTTGCTTGATCTCTTCTTTCAGGAGTCAAGACAATTCTTTTCAAAACCTTGCGGACTAACCAATCACTTATTGTTCTACTTTCTTTTCTATAGCTCAATTGAGAAGGTAGTTCCATTTCTGCAAAAAACTTTTTATATCCTGCAGGATTTTTTGTATATTTCTCAAATTCGCTAGAATCAAAAATCATCTCATCGGGTATAAAACTTTTTTTCATAACTCCTTTTCTAATCAAGAATTCTCTGAGTTCAGGATTTTCTGTTTTTTCTAAGTCTTGTCTAGAAGGGTACAGGTCATCTCTTTTACCATCACTTGTCAGGCCTTGTCCAAATGCTTCTACTCTTTTATTTGTATACTTCAAACCATATCTTTCTAAAAAAATTCCAGAATCATCTTCATAAAGCGTCAATTTTGTCTGTAGACCATCATCATTGATTTCGATGTCTGTTGGTAGCGCAATATCATTTCGTCTATCAAGATACTTTCTTCCCGTGCCCCTACAATTCCATATTCTAAATTTATCCGATTTAATTTCTGAAATATATGTGAAAGCTCCTTCTCCACCCGAAATTGTAATTTTCATTTTTCCAAGTCCTTCAATTTCAATCTCTTCTTTTGCAGTACCTTGTCTAAATCTATATGCATCTAACCTTCTAGACAATCTTTTTGAAATTTCAAGGCAGATCATATCACAGGCTTGATCTATGTTATCATATCTTCTGGATGGTTGAAGACTTATTCCGCCAATAGCTTCTGGATCGATTATCACATGTCTTGGATATTTTGAAGAGAAAATAGTCTCCAGCTGTTCGAATGAGACTTTTGGAAGTTGTGTGCCTTTTTTCCATCTTTCTCTATCTCTTTTGTCTTGTTGACTTGATAATAGCATTTCTGATAAAAAAGAACCTACTCCCATTTCTTGTTTTGCGACTCTTCTTTTTTCTCTTTGGAATTCTTCATCAGTTAATTCATCTAAGGTTGAAGAATAAATATGTGGATCTGGAATTTCTCCAGATTTTATCATCTTGTATCTAATTTCATGAAAATCTAAGGGTTGAATGCCTTTTTCTTGTGTCTCTTTTTTTATATCCCCTATGTAAGCTTCTAGAATTCTGACATATCCTGGTGTTTTTTCTTGTTCATCTTCCCAAGGAAGAGATTCAGGATTTGATGTTGGGGAGGTTAATTCAATTTTTGGGTTCAATGCAACTGCCCTATGCATATAAACAAGAGATTCTTCGCCAGTGCATCTTAAAGCATAATACAAATATAATCTTGATAAGAATTTAGTCATTCCATCTTCTTTACCTTCTTTTATAAAAGGTAGAAGTTTATCTTGAACAGATTTGTAATCATCCAATGTAGTGCCAAAAATTTTCCTTTCTGTATCTTGGATATGGGTCTTTAAAGCAATTTTTTGTTTGTCCCCTGAATCAAGATTTTCCATCTTTTAGGATGATTTTTACTTTTTTAAATCTTTGTATCTAGTGTTACTTTATAGTTACTAATTATTGAAGGGTTTTTATCGGATTAAGTTACAGAAAGATTTAAATAGTTCACTATAGTTAAGAAAAGATGTATTCATTGCCTCAGGAAATTGAAGTATGGTATATTATCCCCGCAGTAAGAAGGGAGTTAGCTAAGGTTCTTGCTGAGAGACACGGACTTAAACAAAAAAAGATAGCAGAAATTCTAGGGACCTCAGAAGCAGCAATAAGCCAGTATTTATCAAAAAAAAGAGCTAATGAAATAAAATTTCCAAAAACCATGGAGAGAGATTTTCAACAATCCGCCAAGGAGATTATTAAAGACAATAAAAAAGTAGTTAAAGAAATAATGGCTCTTGTTAGTTTGACTAAAAAAAACGGGTTGTCTTGCAAGATGTGCAAAAAATATAATAAAGGAGTTTTAAGCATGTGTTCTTGCATGTTTGAAAAAAAACCAAGATAAAATGATTGTTAGGGATATAGTAAATTTTGATAGTTGGGGGAATTTCCTAATACGTCAACTATCTTGGGGATTGAAATGATTGTGGTGGATATAGAAACTAGTGGGGTGGATTTTGAGAGATCGGGAATTTTTCAAATTGGGGCGATTGATTTTGATAATTTCCAAAGACAATTTTTTCAAGAAGCGAAAATAGACTCTGCAGATATTGTCTTTGAAAAAGGAAAAAGAAAACTTTTTGAGATAATCGGAAAAACAGAAGAGCAATTAAGAGATAAGAACAAACAAGGTCAAAAAGAGATGTTAAAGAATTTTTTTAAATGGTGTGGGGAAACAAAAATTAAGAACTTTATGTGTATGCATCCTCAATTTGATGTCTCTTTTTTAGAAATTAGAGCAAGAAGATATGGGCTAGAATTCCCTTTTTCTTACAAAGCTTTGGATTTGCACAGTCTGGCAGCATGTAAATATTTAAAGTTAACTGGGAAGTATTTAATTAAAGATAAAAAAAGTGATATGGGTTTGAAAAATGTTGCGAAATTTTGTGGAATTAAAGATGAAAGAGGCTTCCATAATGCTCTTGAAGATGCTAAATTAGAAGCAGAATGTTTTTCAAGAATATTAAATGGAGAAAATCTAATTGAAGACTATAAAAATATCCCCGTCCCTGGATATCTAAAGGAGATAAAATGAAGCGAGTATATTTAGATCATGCTGCAACAACACCGATGGCTTTAGAAGTCTTTGAAGCTATGAAACCCTATTTTACTGAGAAGTTTGGGAATGCTTCTTCTCTTCATGCACTTGGGGGAGAAGCAAGAGACGCGTTAGAAAAAGCAAGAAAACAGATTGCTGATTTTATTGGGGCGAGGTCAAGTGAAATCATTTTTACTTCAGGTGGAACAGAATCTGATAATTTAGCTATTATGGGAGTTGCATTTTCAGATAATGCTGCATTTGGCACAAAGGATCAGAAAAACCATATTATCACAAGCAAGATAGAGCACCCTGCTGTCAGGGAAACTTGTAAGTATTTAGAAAAAATGGGTTGGAAAGTAACCTGGCTCGATGTTAATGAAGAGGGATTAGTTAATCCAAAAGATGTTGAAAAAGCAATTACTAAAGAAACAATTCTTGTTAGTATTATGCATGTCAACAATGAAATAGGAACAATCCAGCCAATAGAAGAAATTGGAAAAATATGCAAAAAACATAAAATTTATTTTCATACAGATGCTGTTCAAAGCTATGGTAAGTTAGATCTTGATGTCAAGAAAATGAATATTGATTTGTTAAGTGTTTCAGGGCATAAAATTTATGGGCCAAAAGGGGTTGGTTTTCTTTATATTAATCAAAATGTGAAAATTGTTCCAATTACACATGGCGGAGGACATGAAACAGGTTTAAGAAGTGGAACAGAAAATGTTTCAGGAGCTGTAGGGATGGCAAAAGCAACTGAATTATGTAAAGCAAGAATTAAATTTGAAACTGAAAGACTGAGAAAATTACAACTGAATATTATTGATGAACTTTTGAAAATGCCCGGAACTAGATTAAATGGCTCAAAAGAAAAAAGAATTTATAATAATGTTAATATCTCCTTTGAAGGTGTTGAAGGAGAAGCATTGTTGCTAAGATTAGATGAAAAAGGGATTTGTGTCTCAACCGGAAGTGCATGCTCTTCAAAAAGTTTAGAACCAAGCCATGTTCTAAGTGCAATAGGATTAAAGCCAGAACAAGCTCATGGAAGTTTGAGACTAACTTTGGGAAAAGACAACACAGGAGAAGATATAGATTATGTAATAAAGACAATCAAAGAGATTATAAATTCACTGAGGAAAATAAGTCCTTTTGGGAAGGGGTGGTAACAGCCCTATACGTGTTAATAATTGGATTGGAGATTGTGAAATAAAATAAAGAAAATATAAAAAATATCAAGAATGGTAAAGAAAAAAATAAATAAAGCAGAAAAGAAAGAAGTTATTACTAAGAATATGACTTTTCATGAAATCATAACTAGATTCCCAGAAACTGGACAAGTTTTTATGAAACATAATATGTTCTGTGCAATGGGATGTCCAATGGCTATGGAAGAAACCTTGGAAGAAGGGGCTTTAGCTCATGGAATTGAAATTCATGAACTACTTAAGGAGCTAAATCAATCAATAAAAAGATAAAAATAAAGGAACGAGAATCACACATAACCCTTATAACAAGTAAATAACATATAAATTACAAAGATGGCAAAAAAAGCAAAAAAACCAAATACTTTGAAAAAAATTGAAGAAAAAATATTGAGCATAGCTGTGCATCTTGCCAAAGAAGGAGAGGGTGCATTGTTTGTCATAGGGGATAAGGTAGATTACAGCATTTTGATAAAACAAAAAGTCAAGAATTTCAATCTTTTTGACAAGGGAGCTGAAAAAATACTTAAGAGCATAGCGGCAATTGACGGTGCAGTCATAGTTGATACGCAAGGAAATGTCTTGGCATATGGTGCTATGATCAGGAAGACAAAGCCTTTTGTAGGTTATGGGACAAGGCATGCTGCTGGATTCACTGCTTCAATGAAAGGAAATACTTCGATTTTATGTTCCGAAGAAGAACATAAAGTCAAGATATTCAAGAATGGGAAACTCATTATGCAGATTGATGGCTTGCAAAAAAATGTTGAAAAGGATATACCTCGGATCAGCGCAATTCTGGAATCAGTTGGGGCAGGGGTTGTAGGTACAATCGGGGTAGCTGCTTTGGCTCCTGCTTTGGGTATCGCATTGATTCCGGGCGTCATAGTCTTTGGTGCGGGGTATTATGCTGCCAAAGCAATAATGAGAAGAGCAAAAAAAGATGATTTAAGATCAAAAAGATAAAAGTTAAGTGTAAAAATTATCTCTGATTTCAATAGCGAAAATAAATCGGATAGAGAAAATAAAGACAAAATCTATTAACATAAAGGTAAAATGGTCCAATACAACGAAAAAGTAATGCAACATTTTTTGAAACCAAAGAATGTTGGAAAAATAGAGAATCCAGATGGAATTGGGAAAGTCGGGAATATGACTTGTGGGGATATAATGTATGTTTATATCAAAGTCAAGGAGATCAAGGGAAAAGATATAATCGATAAAATAAAATTCCAAACATTGGGGTGTGCTGCTGCTATTGCTACCTCCGATGTTATAATTGAATTAGCCAAAAACAAGACGATTCAAGAAGCTTTGAAAATAACTAATAAAGATGTGGTCAATGAGCTAGGGGGATTGCCCGCAATTAAAGTGCATTGTTCATTGCTTGCAGAACAAGCATTAAGTGAATCGATTTATGATTATATGAAGAAAAAAGGAAAAAAGATTCCTAAAGAATTAGAGGAGAGACATAAGAGAAATCAAGAGCATGAAAAGAATTTTGATGATAAATTCAAGTGTGGGGATAAAAAGTGAAAATAAGAACGTTTGCATTTGATTTTGAGGGTGTTATTGCTAAGTATGACGGAAAATTTATCAGGGGAATAGCAGGAAAACCGAATAAAAATGTTGTTGATGCGATAAAAATTTTAAAAAAACAAGGACATAAAATTTTAGTTTACTCTACTCGTGGGGATTCTTTTCTTAAGGAATATTGTAAAAGGTATAAAATCCCAATAGATTACTTTAATGAAAATCCCTCTTATAAACAAGAGAATAAAGGAAAACCTCTTGCATCAGTTTGTTTAGACGATAGTGCTGTTGGTTATAAAGGTCAAACTACTAAGAAAATTGTTAGTTTATTAAATAATTTTAGAGTTTATTATAAAACATAATCATGAGAAATAAATACGTTGGATTGTTGATAATTGGGATGGCAGTAATAATCGGCGTAATTGTCATTCTTTTTAATACTGCTTTGACCACTATTGTTGACACAAGCTGTTCACATGGAACCACTTGCCCGATGTACGGAACAATCAGGACCCAGACCTATACTTCTATAGCTTTGATTGCAGTAATTATTGTCATTGGTTTAGTTTTATTGTTTTCCAAGGAAGAAAAACAGATAGTTATCAGGAAAGTGAAGGAAAAAATAAGTGAAAATCAAAATAACCACTTGAAAAATAAAGAGCAGAACTTAGGATTACTTGATCAAGAAGAAAAAAAAGTTTATCAAACACTATTAGATAATAAAGGAACTATTTTCCAGTCTGATCTTGTAGAAAAATCAGGGTTTGATAAAGTCAAAGTAACCCGGATTTTAGATAGGTTAGAGGGAAGACAACTTATCCAGAGAATGCGAAGGGGAATGACCAATGTTGTGTTGTTGAAATAGATATCTAGAAATTAAAGTTTTATTCTTCTAAAAGAGATTCCACCTACAACTGTGATGACTATTGTGAAAGCAATTAAAACTAGTAAACAGATTAAGGGGTTTATCTGGGAAGTGCCAAGAAGACCGTATCTTATGCCTTCAACACCATAGGTTACGGGATCAATATAAGCGAGTATTTGCAAGAATTTTGGTGCTGAACTTAGAGGGAATAATGCACCTGAGAGCAGGAATAAAGGCATAATCAAGAAATTCATTATTAATTGAAAACCCTGCATATCTTCCATTCTTGAGGCTATAGTGATTCCTACTGCTGTTAAAGACAGCCCAATCAAAATCATGAATACGAGAGCAACAATAATCCCTAAAAGATTTATGTGGGTTCCAGTGATTATCAAGCCCAAAATCAAAATCAATGTGCCTTGAATCAGTGAAGTTGTTGCCCCACCAAGAGTCTGTCCTATCATAATACTTGTTCTAGAGACAGGAGCTACCAGAGTTTCTTTTAAAAAACCAAACTGTTTATCCCAGATTACCTGAATTCCTGAAAAAATAGATGTAAAGAGAATGGTCATAGCAATTATTCCTGGAAAAACGAAACCAAGATAATTGCTTTGAATTCCAGGAAGTGCTATTGATTTTAAACCAAAACCAAGGATAACTAAGAAAAATAATGGCTGGGCTAAACTTCCAATTATTCTGCTCTTACTTCGTAAATATTTTTTTACATTTCTCAACCAGAGGGTGTATACCGCTGTCATTTTATCTCTTTTGATGCATTCTTCCTCTAAAACGCATTCTGTCGGAAGCAGATGATTCTTGTTCTCGAATAGTTTTTCCAGTGAAATACAAGAAAACATCTTCTAAAGTTGGTTTATTTATTGATATGGAGAGAATTTTTATCTTACTTCTGTTTGAAATTTTCATTATTTCAGGAAGAACTTTTTCAGCATGATCTACATTTATTGTAATAAAGCCGTCATGTTGTTTAATGTTTTTGCACCATCTACATTTTTCTAAGAAAATATCTAGTTTTTCTTTATTTTCAGTTTGAATTGAGATTAATTCACCACCAATTTGTTTTTTTAGATTGTTTGTTGTATCTATAGCAATTATTTTTCCATGGTCTATTATCGCTACTCTGTTGCATAATTTGTCTGCTTCATCCATGTAGTGTGTTGTCAAAAGAATAGTCAGTTTCTTTTCTGTATTCAATTTTTGGATGTATTCCCAAATTTTGTTTCGGGTTTGGGGGTCTAAGCCAAGTGTTGGTTCGTCGAGGAACAGAACTTTTGGCTCATGCAATAAACCCCGAGCAATTTCTAGCCTACGTTTCATTCCTCCGGAAAATGTTTTTACAAGATCATTTTTCCTAGTGTCTAAATCAACTAATTTTAATAATTCTAAAATCTTTTTCTTCTTGGTTAGTTTTGAAACATCATAAAGTCTGGCATGAAAATCCATGTTTTCATAGGCGGTTAATTCATCATCTAAAGTAGGATCTTGAAAAACCATGCCAATTGATTTTCTAACTTGATTTTTTTGTTTGATAATATCAAAGTTATTAACTAGTGCAGAACCATTTGTTGGAACTAGCAAAGTAGACAACATAGACAAGGTAGTTGACTTGCCAGCACCGTTAGGGCCTAAAAATCCAAAAATTTCTCCTTCTTCTATGCTGAAGGAAATATCATTTACAGCAACAAGTTCCTTAAATTTTTTAGTCAAATGATCTATCTTTATTATCGTCATTTTTTAATTATCGATCTGAGGTTTATAAACTAATTGTCTGAAACTAGTTACAAACAATGATTTAAAAGGCGTTTCTTTTTAATAAATTGTGCTTTTGCGCAAGAGCAAAACATTTTATGGGGCTCTTGTGTGAGATACTAATCAAAAATGAAAATAAAACTGAATATCAAGGGGATGCATTGTAACTCATGCGCAATGGGGATTGAGCAAGAACTTGAAAATAAGGTTAATAGAATTAGTGTGAATTTTTCAAGCGAGAAAGCAGAAATTGATTTTAATCCAGAGAAGATAACTGAAAAAGAAATTAAAAAAGAAATTGAGAACTTAGGATACAAGATAACATGAACGAAGAAAACAAACCAGAGAATATGAAAACAATAGAGAATGTGAAACAAGGAAAGAAGACATGGGGGATATTTGCAACTCTTTTTATTGTAGTTTTAGTTATCATTCTCTTTTATCTTATTAAACCAAGCATCCCTGAATTAAAACTTCCAGATGTAGGTGAAAAAACAAGCTTGGTATTATTATTTACTGCGGGGATATTAACTGGATTTCATTGCATTGCGATGTGTGGAGGTTTTGTTGTTTCTTATACTGCTAAGAATCTAGAGAAAGGGCATAAGGGATTTAAACAACATCTAGTTTATGGTGGAAGCAAGGTAGTATCTTACACAGTCATGGGGGCAGTATTTGGATTAATTGGGGGAGTGATTGCATTCTCTGCGGGGTTAAGGGGATGGGTTGCGATTTTAGCAGGAGTATTCATGATTTTTTATTCATTAAGTATGTTTGGCTTGAAGTTTTTTCGAAAATTACAATTTAATCCCCAATTTTTATCAAGATTTGCCAGCAAAGAATCTAGAAAATTTAGCGGACCATACTCTAGGCCCCTAGTAACCGGGCTGTTGAATGGTTTATTCATAGCATGTGGGCCTTTACAGGCAATGTATCTTTATGCTGTTGGCACAGGGAGTTTGATTAGTGGTGCTGCCAGTTTGTTTGCGTTTGGATTAGGGACTTTACCAGTTATGATTGGTTTTGGGAGTCTTGCAAGTGTGATAAGTCACAAGACTACTGGGAGAATATTAAAGGTATCTGCAATAATTGTACTAATCCTTGGGTTGATTATGTTAAATAGGGGACTGGATTTAACAGGCAGTCAATTCAGCTATAATTCTATTAAAGCAGGCATTGTGGGAGATTCTGCTACTAACTCTGTTGGAATAGTCAATGGTTCACAGGTGGTAGATATGCAAGTAGATGCTTCGGGCTATTTGCCTAGCTCTTTTGTTTTGCAAAAAGGGGTTCCTGTAAAATGGAATGTCAATGTTGTGGAATTAACCGGATGTAATCAAGAGCTGGTGATGAATGCCTATAAGGTAGATGTTAAATTGAAGCAAGGATTAAATGTGATTGAATTTACTCCAGATAAGACTGGGACAATAGTCTTTACTTGTGGAATGGGAATGTTAAAGGGGAGTTTTATTGTAACAGCTAACGGGACTGCAACTCCGCAGCAAATTGCTTCTGTTTCTCCCGAATCTTCGGGGGGAAGTTGTGGAGCGTCTAGCGGAACTTGTAGTTGTGGTGGATAATTTTAATTAAATTTTAGGAGGTAAAAATGAAAAACATGACTTGTTTTATTTGTCATCAGAAAGTGTATAGCGAACTTGGAAAGGGTTGTAAAATGTGTGGCATGACTTTAGAAGATGAAGCAAAAGATTTTTGCTGTCAAAAATGTAGAAAACAATATCTAAAAATTAGAGAATCATAAAACTTGTATATAAAATGATAAAAAAAGTGTTTGAGCTTCAAGGAATGCATTGTGCTAGCTGTGCGGCTAATATTGAAAGGACAGTCCAAAAAATAAAAGGAATAAAAAATGTTAATGTGAATTTTGCTGCAAGCAAGCTTTATGTTGATGTGGAGGATGAGACTGCAGAGAGTAAAGTTATAGAAACTGTAAAGAAGTTAGGATATTCGATCTCAGATTCGGAATTAAAAAAAAATTTTAAAAATAAATTAGATGAATCTGATTTTTGGAAAAACAGGATGACTTGGGCCTGGGTTTTTACTATTCCCAGCGCAATAATCATGTTTTTGTCTAGAATTTTTGAGATTATGATTTTTCCTGATAAAATCATGACAATTATTCTTCTTATTTTGGCATTTCCAGTTATTTTTATCTTTGGTTTTAAAACAATCAAATCAGGATTAAGGGGTTTTACAACCATGCAGTTTAATATGGATTCTTTAATTATGTTGGGTACTGTTATTGCTTTCTTGACTGGATTATTCAGTTTGTTCTTCTCAATCCAAGATTATTCTGGAATCTCTTCGATGATCATGGCTTTTTTCTTAACCGGAAAATTTGTTGAATCAAGAGCAAGGGGAAAAGCTAGCCAGGAAATCAAGAAGTTGTTGGAATTAGGGGCTAAAAAAGCAAGGATTTTGAAAGGAAATAAAGAATTGGAGATGGATATTTCTGAGATAAAGTTAAATGACGTGATGATAGTCAAGCCAGGAGAAAAGATTCCAACTGATGGGGTTGTTATTAGGGGTGAAAGTTCTGTTGATGAAAGCATGATTTCAGGAGAGAGTATGCCTGTCGATAAAATAAAAGGAAGTTTTGTTATTGGGGCAACTGTTAATCAGGATGGAATTCTATACATTAAAGCAGCTAAGATAGGAAAAGATACTTTTTTATCGCATATTATAAAACTTGTTGAAGAAGCTCAAGGATCTAAAATCCCGATTCAAAAACTTGCTGATAAAATAACAAGTGTTTTTGTTCCTGTTATTTTAATTATTTCGTTACTAACTTTTTTTAGCTGGCTTTTTTTGTCTAATTTTGGTTTAAGCAGAGCTCTTGAAGTTGCTATTTCTGTTCTTGTAATTGCTTGTCCATGTGCATTGGGATTAGCTACCCCCACTGCTTTGATGGTTGGAACGGGGATAGGTGCTAAAAAAGGTATTTTAATCAGGAAAGGTGAAGCTATCCAGACTATGAAAGAAGTCAAGATAATTGTTTTTGATAAAACAGGGACAATAACTAAAGGAAAGCCCGAAGTCAGAGAAGTTTTATCTAAAGACAAAGAAAAAATGCTAGAAATTGCTTCCAGTTTAGAAAAATTATCTGAACATCCTGTTGCAAAGGCAATTGTGGGATATGGGGGATTAAAAAAATTCAAACAAGTCAAGGGATTTAAGATTATAAGGGGAAAAGGAGTTGAAGGAAAGATTAATAATAAAGATATTCTTATTGGGAATTCCTTTTTAATGAAAGAAAAGAAGATTTCTTTGAAAAATTATGAAGATAAGATAGAGGAATTTGAAAATAAAGGGTATACTACCATGGTTGTTACAGAGAATAAAAAGGTTCTGGGGATTATTGGTGTTGCTGATGCAGTCAAAGAAGATTCTTTCAAGGCGATTTTAGAATTAAAAAAAATGAATTTCAGGACAATCATGATTACAGGAGATAACGAGAAAACAGCTAGAGCAATTGCAAATCAGGTGGGAATCAATGAAGTTATTGCAAATGTTCTTCCAGAGGAGAAATCAAGGAAAGTAGAACAATTGCAAGAAATAGGGATGGTTGCTTTTGTTGGAGATGGAATAAATGACGCCCCCGCTTTAAAACAAGCTAATGTTGGAATTGCTCTGGGAACAGGGACAGATATTGCCATAGAGGCAGGGGATATCATACTGACAAGAGGAAATCTTATGGGGGTTGTTTCTTCAATAAAACTTTCAAGAGCTACTTTCAGAAAAATCAAACAAAATTTATTCTGGGCTTTTGCCTACAATTCAGTTGCTGTCCCAGTGGCAATAGCAGGATTATTGCATCCAGTGATTGCTGAAATTGCTATGGCCCTTTCTTCGATTACTGTGGTAAGTAATGCTAATTTGTTAAGAGGGGCAAGAATTTAGAAAAAAGAAAAAATACCTCCAGAAAATTTTTAGATTTTCTAGAGACTAAAAAAATAAATTTTTTAACAATTCGGATAGATTTTCTGATTACCTATTTCAATAAGATGCTTCTATCTTCATCTCTTTTCTTTGAGATTCTTCTACTTGCATTCATTAAACTAGGATATAGGGCACTTGCTGCATTTCCTGTGAATCCAAGACTTTTCATAACTTCTACATAATCTTGTGAATTCAATTTTTTGCTAGGCATAACTCCAAAATACAAAGAAGTATCTTTTGATTCTCTCTTAGCTTCAATCATTCCATTTAGGATTTTTCCATAGGAAGGATATCTCTCTG
>Ga0268276_1002854_pt1 | contig 14153 bp, 7 predicted proteins | sample saktaG_4_FD_190145 | JGI IMG/M metagenome (GOLD analysis project Ga0268276, IMG submission 190145) | Saline water microbial communities from Sakinaw Lake, British Columbia, Canada - sak_2010_1_5_45m | ecosystem: Environmental > Aquatic > Non-marine Saline and Alkaline > Saline ...
AAAATCCGAAGCGATTTCAATGGTCTCCGATATCCCGTTCAGATCGAGTACGGAGTAATTCGTCGTGATTGGGGCGAATTCATCGGGATCGGCCCAGTCCAGTCTCGGTTCACCAATATCCGCCGTTCCATTGTTTTGGGTGCTGTCTCTATCGAACACATCGGGATCACCGTCGCTGCCGATATCATCCGTAAGTGCATTCCAGTTGCCGTTATTGTCGATCCCATCCATGCCGGTATCCTCGAAGATCACACGGTAGCTATTTCCCGTTAGCGCCGTTTCATCAATGACATCATAAACGATATTGCCCGTTCCGACACCGGCTACCCTATCGAGTGTGGTATTGGCATTGGCTCCGTCGTAGCCGCAGACAGGCGGGTTGGGACGGACAAAAACCGTGTTCTGATCCGTTACAATCTCGCCGTCGGGTTGAACCGTTATAAACTTCGTTGTCTCGGACGGAATCATACCCAGCGCCACTTCACCGTGATCATAGGCCGTCACCGCATAGAAATAACGTCTGCCGTTTTCTACGTCTTCATCCACAAACGTATGCCGCAAGCCGGTATCCGAACCAAGATCGAAAGTATAACCGCCATTATCCTGAAAGTACTGGTCATTGGTCGGAAATAGTCCCTTGATACCGTTCTTCAAATCAAATTGCGCCAGATATTTGTAGCCGACGACATTGCCGTAGACATCCGTTACCGACATGACGTCGTTAAAATCCGAGTCCGTCGCTTTGTAAATTCGATAACCTTCAAAATCCTTTTTACGGGTAACCGGATCGATGCTATCCTCAGCTTTGCGGTCCCAGTACAGGATCACCTTTCCGTCTCCGGCCACCGCATTCACGGTTGGAATAGAAGGAGCGGTCGGGAAATTATAATCGCTGTCGTAGATTTTCTGCGCCGTCTTGCGGTTCTTTAGCAGATCTTCCAAATCGTCACCATAGAGCAGCGCCAGCGAAAAGCGCTGGGTCTCACCGGCGCGCAGCGGGAAATAGGCCGAACCATAGATAAAATCGCCGTCCTCGCCGCGAGTCGGACTTCCGTGTTGAATACTTCCCGGCACATCGAAATAGCCCGGCTGCAGCCATTCCCAGAGCGCTTCATCGTCGCTCATCGGATAGAGAGACGCCGGCGAAAAATAGTTAAAACTTGTCAAACCGATTTGATCGGATTCATCGACATCGGTACGATCGAAGTTCGCCTCACCGATTGTTGGAAAACCGTCCTCTTCACCATAGTCCTCCGTATTTGGAATGCCGTCGGTGCCCAGATCGTCAAATTCCGGATTCCAATCACCATCATTGTCGATACCGTCATCCCGGCGTTCATCGATCAGGGGATCATTGAGTCCACGACCACCAATATAATCGATGTGGCAGACAGGATTAATCTCGTCGAATAGAACGACATCGTTTTCGATATCCTTGCGAACCTGACGATAATGAAGCAGATAATTTTCATCAATCAACCCATCCAAATCATTATCGATTCCATCATAGGCCTTGGGATCGGCATTGTAGTTCTCATCGGAGGCACCTTCGATGAAGCGGGTTTCGCCCGCAATCAATTGCAAACTGTCATCCATGCCCCGCGTATAGATCATCATCATATTGCGATCGATCGTCACAACCCGACGATGATAATTGCCATCGATCAGGACAATCTGATCTCCCACATCATAGACAACTGTATCGAAATCGCTCTCTTCAAATTTCGGTGCGACAAAGGTGAGAGCGACGCCGTCCGGCAGCGCTTCAATACAATTGTCACCATCGTTATCGATACCGTCATAGGGATTCCCGGGACTCTCCAGATAGGCGTAGCCGACCATCCCTACACTACCGATCCACAGGGGATTTCGTGAACAATCGTTGTCGAAATCCCCGGTATAGGTAAGATCCTTATCGACATCGAAAAAGGACCAGTCGTCGTCCCATTCCCGCGCATCCGCTCCCCCGCCGCTCACGCCGACATAAGTTCCGCAGAGCATACCGAAGGTCACACGATCATAGTCCGTCGTACCGGTATTGGTAACCTCATAGAGCCAAAAAATCAGATCGCTCGCCAATGGACGCGCCCATTGCATCCCGCGCACTTTCACCTCAAACCCCAGCCCATTGCGCATCGGGTTATTCCGGTCCGGCTTAAATGCAACTCCCCATTGATTATTCTCGGCATAATTAAACTCTTCGTCATTGTTGTCGTTCATGACGTAAAAACTCTCCTGATCCGCGTTGGTCAGCCCTTTTCCCATGAAGCTGTTCCAGCTGCCGCGCCAGCCGGGATCAATCGGATCTTCCAATTTATCCGGCCAGAAAGACGGCCATGTATTCGGATCCGTACTCATCGCGAGACTATACTGGTTTTCGTTCGTATATCCCTGTACCGGCTCAAAAGTCCAATACCTACCGGAATTAGAGCGTTCCTCCGCAACACTCGGCCGCGAGGCATTACAGACAACCACACTGTGGAATTTCTTCATTTTCTGAGATACCGAATCAAAATAGCTTAATTCCGCTCCGACCATCGGGGCCAGATCGCCGATATACCCATTATTATCGTACTTCCAGGCGCCAACAGGTCCATTGGGCGGTTGGCCGATCACCCCGTAATTACTGAAAGTCGTATGTACCAGATTGGCATTATGCAGCCCTGATCTTCGAAAACGCATACCACTGTTCTGCTGCGCATAAATAGTGCTAAAGAGCCATAGAGCCGTAACGCCATAGATGAGATATTTGCGAAAAGAACGTTCCATCTCACTTCTCATAAATTAATCCTTAGACCAATTTCGATTCTGCGTGCTTCGCTGTAGTAGCCGGGGTCCAGGAAATACTGCTCGATGGAATTCATCGGTGTGGGAACATTATTCGCCTTCACCCGGTTGATTTCGCTTGTAAACCCGGCCCGTCCGGTGTCGTTAAAAACGGTCAGTTCATTTTTTCGATCCAGGACATTTTTGATCCGGATGAACAACTCAGGCTCATATCTAAATATTTTTAATTGCCAGTAGCCGTGCAGATCCAGGTTGAATGTCTCCGGTTTCTTCTCCGAATTGGTCAAAAGCGAAGTAATATCCTCTGACAAGCGCGGCGTATAGGGCAATCCGCTGCCGAAGCGACCGATGAGATTGAGCCCATAGCCTTGCACACTATTATATCCCAGCGTAGCATTCACCGTATGACGCTGATCCCAGTCCAGCGGGTTCATCTGTATCTCGGGTTGCGCTCCACCGGCCACCGCATTGCGATAGGCATCCGGATCGCTTGCCGTACCCTTCACAATTTGAAACGTGTAGTCCATATTCGCGAACCAGCCCTTAGGATCGCGTTGATTCAGCGCCAGCGTGATTCCTTTGACAACACCAAAATCACTGTTCATGAGGCGACTATAGCGGGCAAAATTCCCGAAGACATCGATCTCTTCCGAACGGGTTCCCGTCAAATTCCGGATGTCTTTGAGAAATATGGTCACATCCATCGAGAAGTTAGGCGTCAGCTGTTGCTGCAGCCCGATTTCTCCGGCAATCGTTTTTTCCGGATTGAGATTGGCATTTCCGATGATGCCGGTATTGCCGGTTCCTCCACCCAACTGAAATTCGGGATTGCGGTAAAGGTGCTCATAATTCGGAATTTGAAAAAAGTGACCATAGGAAAAATGGAATACACCCTGATCACTGATGGGAAAAGAAAATCCAATCCGCGGACTGAATTTTTGTTTTACGGTAGCCTTACGATACCAGTATTGCCGGCGTTCATTAATGCTCACGACAGGCTCATCGGCATCCTGATATCCGTTGCCGTTCAAGTCGTGATAAATATTTTGAGGACGAATCGGGTTATAAATGTCGGGATCTGTCGGATCACTCAGAACGACCCCGTCCGGCTCGAAATAATCCCAGCGAACGCCGATATTAATGACCAGTTCATTGAACTCGATTTTATCCTGGATATACGCCGAAAGTTCTACCGGATTCCGTTTGGCAAAGCTGCTGAATATTGTGCTCTCCGGATACGTTATAGGATGGATAAAGGGAGAAAAGGTTTCCGGTAATTCGGTTGTAAAATCCACATAATTTTCACCGGGTGTCGGACGTAGTTCGAATTCCCTAATCTTGATCCGGTTCTGTTTATATTCTGCACCGACCTTGATCTGGTGGTGGGAATTGGCTTGCGAGGTCAGGCTGAATTTCAGCAGATGCGAACCGCTCTGGCGCAGGTAATGGGCGTTTTCAGTGCCTCCGACATGAAACTGATAGGCAAACTGGGTCAGGTAATAGGGATGCACGTAGATGCTGCTGTCGGTATTCGTACTTTGGGCAGAGAGCCTGCGCGTATAGGAACGGTCGTTATATGAGTAGGCGATGTCAAAATAACTGTTCGAGGAAAGTTGCTTCTGAAACTTAGCGATATGCGTTAATCCGGTGATCTGTGTAGGGGCTCGTCCCTCCGGATTATAATAAAACATATGGTCGCCGCTCTCATATTCCTGTTGCTGAATATCATCATAAAAATATCTGTAACTCAGCGACGATTTGGCGGAAGTCCGATAGACAAGCTGACCCTGGAAATAGTTTTGCTCCGTACTATTCATAGATATCCATTGATCGTCGCCCCTCATCGCTGACGAATCATAGAGCACCATCGTATTGCTACTGTCGTAGTAGGCCACTGCACCGGGTAGAAATCGGCGTTTCCCGAAAATCCAGCCGTCATTCTGATTTTTTCGGTAATTCAGATAAAAAAACAGATGGTCTTTCACGATCGGTCCAAAAAGATTTCCTTCGAAATTCACGATCGCAGCCGGATCAAAATGGTCTATATGCGGAAATGTTGAAGAATGCGTACTCAAATGACCGCCGGTATAGCATTCCAGCGATCCGCCAAACTGGTTGCTGCCGCTGCGCGTCACAATGTTCACGACACCGGACATGACATTTCCGTATTCGGCATTGAACGCTCCTGAAATCACCTGTAATTCCTGTACCATGTTTTTATTAACATTCACAGTCGCTTCGCGATTAAAGGCATCGGTTACCGGAATCCCGTCAATCATATAGGCCACTTCCCCCACCCGTCCGCCACGCAGGCTGCCGTTAACAAACCCCGCCTGCATTTCTATGGCTTCGTTTAATTCGCTGATGGGCAGTTGTTTCAGCTCCTCGACACCGACGATGGCTGTCGAAGCGGTCAAATCCTTTCGGATCATGGATCTCGTGGCTATCACGGTAACCACTTCGCCATCCAGCACCTGCATGCTCATCTCCACATCCAGCTTTCGCGTCAGATCACTCGAAACCGTTACGCCACTGATTTTGACGCTCTGGTAACCGATCATTGAAAATGTCACGGTGTAGGAGCCCGGCGCAACATTGAGAATGAAATAATTACCGTTCTCACTCGTAGCGGCACCCATATTGCTTTTTTCGATGATAACATTGCAACCGAAAAGGGCCTGTCCGTTTTCTTTATCGACCACACGTCCGGCAATTTTACCGCTGATTCCGCCAAAGAGATAGGCGTTGATGCTCATAAGCGCCAGCAGGCCGATCGCGATTCGCTTTTCTATTCGCATTGACATTTTACTTTGCACTCTTGATTCATCTTATTATTAATAATTTCCGAAAATCGAGCAGTTTGGCGGCGCCCAAATATCATGGACGCCGCCAAATCGGACCAGCATTCTCTATTTTAACAACAGCATTTTACGCATCTGTGTCGATTCCCCTGCTTTCAGGAGGCAGAAATATACACCACTGGAGAGTTGTGATGCATCAAATAAAACATGGTAGTTACCGAAATCCTGGGTCTGCTGAACCAGTGTCTGCACTTCCATCCCAAGCGCATTATAGACTTTTAATTCGACAAACTGCCGGGAAGGCAACTGATATTCGATGACTGTCGAGGGATTAAAAGGATTCGGGTAATTCTGACTCAAAGAAAAATGTTCGGGCGCCATTACGTTATCGGAATCGATCGCCGTCTCAGTTGGAAAACTGTTCAATCCGTTGCTGTCGTAATTGAAAACGTCATTGGTTTCCATCGTCGACTCATCATCCAGCACATTCAACCAGTGATGGCGATCAGAATAGACGAATTCGTTTTCAAAGGTTGCTCCGCTACTTGCCACAACATTTTCAGCCCCGGGATAAAACATGCAATATTTCCACATGCGGATACCGCCTTCGGTCCCGGCATTATAAGTAACATTTCGCGACCAGATATTGTCTCCGGCCTGCTTGTCGCCGTTTTGCCCCAGATCGTTCAACATCAGCATCGTCGGTGATGTTGAAGGATCAACCATAACAGTATCATTAAGTGTCCAATCACCAGCCCAGCGGTCTGTCAACCAATAACAAGCTCCCTTTATACCAACTTGTGTAATTGTGGACGGATCAACCAGTTCAAGATTATGTCGATTCTTTGCTTGGCTCATATCAACCTGAAATAGGACTGTAACATCTTGACTCAACGCGCCAACAACAGGAAAAACCGATGGTTTGAACTGATCAATCTCGATCGTACTCCCATCAGCTGCATAGGTGAATCGTTTTTTAGTTGAAACCTCCCAACCGCCAGAATTCTGGTATTTTTCAGCTGGCCCAGCTTTTACCTTCCAGCCAGTAGTAGAATCAGCAAGGCCTCTCACTGTAACCGTACAAGTATATAATCCGGCAGAAAATGGGACTTCCGCAAATGAACGAGTGGAATCATCGGAGATGATTGATTCCCATTCGTTTTCATCGAACCCATATAGCACAATTTCATCGGTGCTTGGGTCAAAATAGTCATCACCGGTCCCAAGAATATCGGACATATCAGCAGTAAAAATCAATGTGTTTTCAACATAATTATAAATAGTAACAATACTGTCTCGATCAAACCATGCAACAGGCAGGATTGTTTCCGGACTTTCCAGCGTAAAGGATCGATCGCTGCCGGACTCCCAGGGATTGCCTTGGTTGATTTGAAATTTGTACGTGAAACTTTGCCCAATCGCACTATCTCCCATAGTTAAGGTGATGGCATAAATGCTGTCCAGATCATCATCTGTAAGCGCGGGAATAGACCAGCTCCAGTCACCTCCCAGACCAGTTTCGGAAACAAAGGTACCATTGATAGTCACACTATCATTGGCAGCATCAAACAATTCCTCCAAAATCTTCACCCGCATGTTGACTTGAAAAGTTACAGGTACATCTGCAAAAGCATTTACCGCGTAAACAGTGGCGATAAATACTAACACTAGTAACAAACTACTCCTTTTCATCGTTTTCCCTTTCCTTTTTTACTCTTCCTAAAGAGTCGGTTTTGTGTTGATATAAAGTTATTCTACTAACATGAGAATTCTCAATATTGATACTTAGTATTAAAATAAGCAAACAGCTGTATAACAGATGAATTGAAAAAAACTGAAAAATATGAATACGGGTAATTATCCCGGCTAAAATTAATCCGCATATCAACAACCCTGGAAACCATCCGCCTAACAACGAAAATACAATCGTATGCCTTTTCAGGTTCGGCTTAACAATTGAGTATAAATAAACAGCAAAAACCGGGACCGATAAAACAATATAAATCGTCATCAGTATTTGAAATGTCCGAAATGTAATTAGTGCGAAAAGCGGAGTCAGTAACACAGCGATCGCAACAAATAGGACAATACTTAGGCGGCTGACCAGTTTTAAAATTTCCTCATTCGTATTCCTTCGATATTTTTTATATACCTGAAATGTGATTGTATGAGATATCAATTGAAATATCGACATTATCTCGAATATGAATAATCCACTCACTACGATTAGGAGAAAACCGTTAAACTGTAATTTATCCAACAGATGTAAACTAACTAAATTTTCGGGATATAAATACGAATTCCCCCTGGCCATAGCCCCGCAGACAATAATTAATAATACTACTAATACAGTATTACCGTTAATTAATTTACGACCCAACCCATTATAATTTTGTTTCATCTCCCAATTCATTGGATATTGTAAATCAATTATCCAAATACCTACCAATACCAAACTCAATGGGATACACCATAATGGATCCAGCTTGGATGCAGGACCGGCAGTTCCCATTATCCCGTGGATGATTTGAAGCGACTGATTCCCGGTGAATCTCATGACTGTTAAAACCATTAAACTAAGAAGAAATCCTAACCCGATGATAATCCCGGTGTAGATATAAGCCGACAATCCACGCGACATGAGCAATAAGCCCGTAACCGTTATGATCACCACAATGCTTAGAAATGCAAAGTTTCCAAACTGTGGTTCCAGTATTGCTGTGTAGGCAAATACGATAATCGGCAGTTTCAATCCGAAATTTGAAAGGACTAGATATAAATTATAGACAGTATTGTTATTAATTCCATCACGCGGACCGTCGATTTTTTGCGAACTACTTTTATTTATGCGATATAGCACGAGATAAGAAACGAATAATGTTCCACCGGCCCAGCCTGCTGCGATAAAACTATTTTTTAGATTAAATGAATAGTTCGTTAAAAATAGAAGAACCGGGATAAACATGGGAAGTGATCCAACGAAAACCACCAGTTTTCCCCCAAGCCGGTTCCTATTGCTCTTACTAAAATACCGATCGTTTTTCCTCCTGAAATCAAAACCCGTCAGTAAAATTGCCAGGTAGAACATAACAACGGCGGTAAAACTGATGCTGGACGCGACTGAACTCATGGAAATGATTTTCTCAAAAATCAGGCCAAATATTTAAAAAAATTCCACGAGCCGTCGGGTATTGCTGTTTTATCGCCGATCTGTGGGTAAATTTTCCCAGATTAACCCATCAAAACTATTTGCCCGTATTTTATCAAATTGATATAATATTATCAATTTGATAAAATATTGTTCATGAATATCTCCTCGCTCATATACCGAATAAAAAACAAATTGGATCATTGGGCCCATAATCTTCACACTAGTAAACTATTTGGTGTTGTATCTTAAAACTTTTCCTTGGCAGCCGATGGACTTTTCAGGATTCTTGGTCTGGTATTTGCCCCACCAAAGCTGCAAACACGCTATTTTTAAAAAAAAGAAAGGTCGCTGATCAGCACACAAAAGTTGCTGAATTATGAAATCAATGGGGAAAATAAATTCAGAAAAGCCGATAATCAAGTAAATCTGAATTCCGAAATGGAAAATCTCCCGAGCACCGTCAAATCTGTCAAAATGGAAAACAAATTGCTTGTATGATGCAAACAAGATATCCGCTAATCCCAGTCGAATATTATACTGAATACCTGATGTTGGTGGTTGATAAATACGGACAAGAATCCTTTTTAAGTGAACCGTTGTGGGGCATAAATTCCAATGATGGTCTCATCGTTGACCCAGAGGAAGAAGACTGCCTGAACAGACTAAGAATAGTTACCCTTCCGGGGATTGAAATTGACATTCTGGGATCTTTGCGAAACGCAACGAATAAACCGTTCAAAAAAAGGATTGATTTAGCTATATTGCCTGTAGCCCAATACAGGAGAGATTGATGAAAAAAGCACATCAGATAAGTATCGGAGACTATCAGATTCAGCAGAATCGCAGAGTAACGCGAGCCGAAAAGAAACTGTCGGAGATCGAAGGCTTTGTAAAATGGGATCGCATAGTTGAGATGTTTTCGGTTATCGATAAAACCGACCCGAAACATGGAGGTCGTCCGCGTAAAGAGATACTGATGATGGTTAAAATCCTGTTCATCCAATATTTATACAATTTGTCAGATCCGGAATTGGAGGATCAAATCAATGATCGTCTCTCTTTTCAACGTTTTGCAGGAATCGGTCTGGATTGTGTTGTACCGGACCATAGCACAATCTGGCGTTTCAAGGAAGCCTTGATAGGCCACAATCTGCTGGACAAACTTTTCCAGATGATCACGAACGATCTGGAAATCAGAGGACTGATTGTAAAGAAGGGCGCCATCATAGATGCTACAATTATCCAATCGAGCAATCGCCCCTTGAGCAAACAACGCCGCCAGGATTTATCCGACAATCCCTCTCCCCAAGTGGATACGGATGCCAAATCGACGAAGAAAAACGGTAAATCATATTTTGGCTATAAAGGGCATATTGGTACGGATGTGGGCAGCAAACTGATCCGGACGAAGAGTTTTACATCGGCGAATGTACACGACAGTACCGAGTTAGACAAAATCATCATCGGAGACGAACAGTCTATATTGGGCGATAAGGCCTATTCCAAAGACGAAGTCAAACGCCGCAGCCGTGAAACCGGAATCTATTATGGGATACTGGACAAAGGCCGGCGAGGCCATAAATTGTCAAGCAAACAGAAGCGACGCAACCGACGCCTGTCATCAATTCGCTCTCAGGTAGAGCATCCTTTTGCCTATATGAAACGAATCCTGAATATGGATAGGGCCACGGCGAAAACACTCGCCCGTAATGAACTGCGCTTTACGATGAACTGTATTATCTACAATATCATGAGGGCCGGCCAATTGACAGAGTGTTCGGCGTAGTGGGATAACTACGCCCAAATTCGAAAAACACACGGGCTAACGCTCTTAAAATAGCGAGTATTGGAAGTATTTTGAACAATGATTTGAGGCTTAATGGATATTCCTTAATGAACTAGTCGATTTTGCCATTGTGAGCCAATTACGTCAACTATACGAAAGGTTTAGCAAAGGATTCATTCTATTAAATAAGGGTTTTGTTTCCTATATTCTATCCATTTGAAGCTAGGTGTAGTGAATATCATTTTATGACCAAGCAAACAGCAAACATATCCATAAAACATCCGAAACATCTCTTACTGATCATTATACTAGCGGGTGTTATCTCGCTCGGTTTACTGTTGAGCTTCGCCTATTTTTCCGGAAATTTCGAAAAAGCGGTAACAAAAATCTATTATGCCGATAATATCTCTCCTGCCCACCAGATTGCGATCGATAAATTTAACCAACAATTCAAGGGTAAAATTGAGGTTATTCCCATTGATTTACCCTTCATTAAATTCAATACAAATCTGCGCAAAGAATTGCTGGCCCGCTCCCTGCGGAATCAAAACAGTTTAATCGATGTTTTTGCCATTGATCAGGTTTGGAATTCCCGCTTTGCTACCTGGGCGGAACCGCTGGATGCATATTTTTCAGAACAAACGTTACATGCTATTCTGCCAAACGTGCTAAAAAATGCCTATTCAGATTCCGTGCTGGTCAGTATCCCTTTACATACTGACGTCGGGGTTCTTTATTATCGACGTGATCTGGTACGGATGATTGATCCAAGCGGACAGCTGGAAAAATCTTTAAAAGCATCCATTACCTGGTCTGATTTCATTGAACTGGGTCAGGCGTACAACAATCCCTACAATTTTTATACATTTCAGGGATTCAATTATGAAGGCCTGTCGGTTAACTTTATGGAAATATTAGGTCCGGAAAAAACCAACGATATATTTGATTCGGATTCATTAACCATCAATTCGGAATTGGCCGAAATAGGGACCGACTTTTTATATAAATTAATTTATCATTACAAACTATCACCAACCGAAGTTACTAATTTCAACGAAAACCGCTCGTATGAGTACGCTATTGAAAAGGATATTCCGTTTTTCAGAGGCTGGCCGACGTTCTACCAAACCATTAAAAACACCACCATCCAGGACCGCATCGGAATTGCCGCGTTGCCCCATGTCCAGGGTCAACCGACATCATCTGTCTTGGGAGGATGGAATTACATGATATCCAAGCACTCAAAAGTTAAGCGCGAGGCCGCTATCTTCCTGAATTTCATGATTTCGCCGGAGATACAGAAAATAATGCTTTTGGAGGGTGGCTTCCTGCCTGTTTTAAGCGCTCATTATACGGATCCGGATATCTTGAAAGAAATAGACTATTTACCCTTTTTAAAGCATTTAGTTGATATTGGTTTTTACCGACCGATCGTATCCCATTATACACAGCTATCGAAACAGCTGGCCGATCAGATTCACCGACATTTAACCCAAACCAAAACAACAGACCGGTAAATATGAAATTATCCGACGGAATGAATGAATTCCAGTTCGGCATTCGACACATCATTTTAATTTTTATTTTCACTATTTCATTTATAGCCATTTCCACCTATATCAACAACCTTTCCAAAAATAAACTCTTTGACAAAACGGCGGAAATATATCGCCAAAACTCCATTGAAAACCTGGCAGATTTATCAACTACGTCCCTCGAATTATTGTTGGAGCAGATCATCCGGAATCCGGACCAATATTCAGAATCCAAACAAAATACAATTCACGGATTCGATATGATTCTCAGCCAGCAGGCACTACGGGAAAATATTAAAGAGATTTGTGTGTTCATTATTCACAATCAACAGGTCTATGCCATTGACAATGGTCAGGATTTATATGCCTATTATCTTGAAGGGATGTTACCACCAGAAATCAAACAACGGGAGCACCTGGCCGCTATTGGTAATTATCTATCCGTTGAAAAACAAATTTCCGAGGCCCAAATTATTATCAGTTTTATCGATGAAGAGCATGTCTTTCAAGTGATTGTACCGATCATTCTTGAAGGTGAGAGTGCCGGCGCCCTTTATATGCGGATTGGGGTTGACTATCGAAGCCTGATCAAGGAAATCAGTATCGGCTATTCCAATATCAGCGCCATTTTTTCCGCCCTGATCATACTAGGATTATTGTCCATGTTTTACTTGTCCTCATATATGATAAAGGAACGTGATACGGCTGTGCGTCAGTTATTTGAAGAACAGCAGATCCAGCTGAAAGAAAACATCGAACTGCAAAAGGAACAACACTTTGCCAGAAGAATCTACCACACTCACCATAAAGCTGAAAAAATCATGGGATATATAAAGAAGGATTTACGAAATATAAATTCCACAAATTTGGAAACAGAAACCGAAAAGATATCAAAATATGCCAGTTATATTCAGCGCGTTATTTACGACATGAAGTCCTATAAGCCCCCTTTGGGCACGATTCGCAACCAGGCATTTCAAAGCAATATCAATGAAATCATTAGGTTTATTATCTCCAACATATTCGGACGACCGGAGAATATCGGCAATTTAGAAAGAATCATTACAGATCTCGATAATCAGCTTCCCATCGTACACATCAATGAATTCGTAATTTGGGAAATCCTGGAACCCCTGATTCATAACAGCATTGATCACAATCCCGATAAAAAGATAACAATCCAAATTCAAACCCATTATAATCCTGCTACCAACACTTCAACGCTTTCAATCTCTGACAATGGTGTCGGCATCGATCCGACACTGCTGGAAAGAGATGAACGGGATATTCAGAAATTATTCCTGGAACACACTACGATAAAAACCCAATCTGAAAACTCCGGCTACGGCTGCTATATCGCCTACCAGATATGCAATCGGCGCTGCGCCTGGAATTTAAAAGCAGTTAACGGGGAATCCGGGGGAGCACAATTTATCATTACCATCCCCCACAAAGAAGGAATTGTCAATGCATGACGAACTGATTAAAATCCTTATCATCGAGGATGAAAAATATGATGTGGATCGTATCAAAAACACCCTGCGTCCCTACGAGGGAAAAATTACAATTCTGGATGTCGTTAAAAACGGCTATGATGCACTGGACAGTATCAAATCGGGTAATGAATTTGATGTCATTATCATGGATTATCAGATAGCCGGGGGGCTATATGGTGAAGCCCTGATCAAAAAGATCAAACAGCTGGACCCAACCCTTCAGATCTTGGTCATCACCAAGATGACCATAAATCAGACCGACCTGAGTTTCGCCAATAAATTGCTGGCAAGTGGTGCGTATTGGTATGGAACCAAATACCCCGGCGATATTGAAGAATTTATTTATCAGCCCACGGATTTCGTACTCAGTATTATGAATGCCTACGCCCTGAAACAGGCTGAAATGTCACAGCAAACCATTCGGCGACGGTTGGATAAAAAAATCAAGTCAATCCTGGGACAAACCCCGTTGCTGGGGCAATCTTCAGAAATGCAGAAATTAAACGTGCTCATCGAAAAATATTCCGGACCGAATGCAAATGTCTTAATTGTTGGTGAATCCGGCACTGGAAAAGAACTCATCGCAATGAATATTCA
>Ga0268276_1002856_pt1 | contig 14146 bp, 7 predicted proteins | sample saktaG_4_FD_190145 | JGI IMG/M metagenome (GOLD analysis project Ga0268276, IMG submission 190145) | Saline water microbial communities from Sakinaw Lake, British Columbia, Canada - sak_2010_1_5_45m | ecosystem: Environmental > Aquatic > Non-marine Saline and Alkaline > Saline ...
TCATAGAATACGACTGCTTTGGTCCTGATCTCCATTGTCGCTTTCACCCACAAGCACCTGATCGGTGCTCTTGAAAGCGGACATAAATACTGGCACTATTTTAGGACAGAAACTCTGTCACTCTACAATTACTATTGCGGAAACTACTATCAATCGGGAAAGTTATGGTATTGCCCTAAATGTGCTTTTTGGCAAATTTTTTTATATGATTACACTTGTGGAGATGATGAAATATATCAAAGTTGGTGCTATGCGATATCAAAAAAGAAAGAATTTGATACAGATATCACAGATGAGTGTAAATCCGAAATAGCTCAAAGTATCCGTCGAAATAAATCCTTATGGAATTCGATGGATCCGAAAGAACTTGAGATTTTTGTAAAGGTCATTTTTTCGTCCTTTTACAACAATTGTGATGTGTACCATATAGGAAAGCCCTATGATAAGGGGATAGATATCTTGTATATCGATTCTGATAAAAAAGAATGGTTAATACAAGTAAAAAGAAGGAAAAAGATCCCATCATCGGAGGGTATCAGTACTATCCGAAATTTATTGGGAACGCTCGTATTAGAAGGTAAAAAATGTGGGATTGTCGTATCCACGGCTGATCATTTTACTCATGAAGCCTGTAAAAACGTTAATCGGCTACGGGATCTCGGTTATACCATTAAACTAATCGATAAACATAAATTAGATTTAATGTTAGATCCCTTAATCCCAAAGGAGCCTTGGTTAGATTTTGATGAAAATTCATGGATCAAAACGTCGATAGATATGTGGCTTGATGATATTGATAATAAAAACCAATTCACACTGGACCATTTTAATTTAATTTAAAGAGGGGATTGAAAAAAATCACACCCCCCCCACTATTCTTCCGTTTATCAAAAGTCACTAAGATGCATCAGAATTAAATAAAAAAATATCTGAAAACCCTAATCTCTACTTTTTATTATTTCAGTAGCTTGATAGATCCCCTTCTGACTTAATACATTCAACAAAACATCATGAGCTTTTCTCACACCCTTTCCCCCTCCTAAAAATGCAAATGGTGAAGTCTGTTTATCCCAATCAAAATCACTAAGTGGGCCAAGGAATTTTTTTATCGATTCAATATCATATGGATCGATTCCATCATTGAGGCACCATGCGTAAACATCATTTGCTAGATAATTAAATGCGTAAATCGAGGTAGTCCGAAGCATTAAAAATTGTTTCCTTGTTTTTTCATCGAACGTTGCTGGGAACATCTCTCTGATACAAGCCCAATAATTGATTAAAAATGTCTTTTTTTGATCAAAATTCAATTCTTTGAATTTATTATTGTCAAAGAGTAGTTTTAATGAAGAGACAAATGAGAATAATGGCACTGGATGACCATTACTCATCGTGCCTCCAAGATTGATCAGACCCTCAAATGGTGATGATTCTTTATTGAGTTCGTTTACGATAGGAACAATTTCTGTTCTCCATTTCTCTTTCTCAATAATTGGAATGCCGGTAATTCCTGCTTTTAACGTTTTATATGCCAATTCATCTTTTAACGAGGGGTTGACAGGTTTTTGAGTTTTATTAATGATAAAGAAAAATGCACCCTCTAATTCTGATTGTTTCACTGTGAGATTATTGGCAGATTCTTTTCTCATTTTTTCGATGATTGCTTTGGAATCGACAAAAACAATCGGAATTTCAAAGGATAATAATTCGGTATACTTTTTAATTAATTCCTCACGGTTCGGCAACGAATGTTTCATCTGTAATTTTTTAATTTCCTTATAAATTTCTTCAAAACCTCCGGTTCTTTGCTGACCATCTAATATAGAAATTGCCCCAGGTTTCAACGGCACTTCGAGGATTCCAATATCCTCATCAGTTGAAGTGAATTTTGCATTCCCAAAACTCGCCAAAATCGGAGGAACAATCGAGATGGCACAACCTTCAAGATATTTTTTAATCTCACTTGTTTTCTCTCGGAATTTTTCTCGTTGGTATCCGTCTAATGCTTCATTTCTCCATTGATCGGAGGTTGCCAGTAACAAGAGCTCTTTCGCTTGTACTTTCCCGATATAGAGGGGCATTCCCTTCTGTTGAATTCTTATTACCTTAATTTTCAATTTCACATCGGCGATATTTTTCCATGTGGCTTTAAGAGTTTGTGATTTTATTTTAGGATAATTCCGATAAATATCAATTATTTCGACGATATTGAGCTTGTTGAAATCGCTTTTTATTTCATTTTGTGCAATTTTCACTAACGTTTGATTCATTTTATCCAGGAAGAACAATGTCGGATTGTTCCAACAGTTATCACAAACAAATCTTCCATCATATGGACCATGACGCTTATCATTAATTTCAAACCCACACGAGGAACAAATCATTCTGACTCTCCATTCTTTACTGCATATAATTCAAAAGCCTCTTCAAAATCTGCGGCATTATTAAATTTGTTTACCAGTCCTTCATATGCAGGGAATGCTCCCCCATATCCAATTACCCGTCGTGCATGTTGTACGAGTTCAATTTTATGAATATCCCATAGAGGAGAGATGTAGTAATTCTTATTCATCGTGTATAATGACTCATACCGCATCGGATAGCATACTATACCCCAATTCAAAATTTCACGGACGCGGTTGAAAAATTCATCGGGTGTTTCTGTGTAATTAAAAAGGGTGTACACAAAAATATCTCGTTTCTTAATCCCAACATCGATCAATCTGTCTACAGCACTTTTCACGTATTTTTGTTGATTATGAGAATCATAGGCAAGCCGGACTGTAGAATCCAAGTTTAATGTCGCGATCATTTTAGCAACTGGCTCAGTAATGAGCCTCGCATCAATACCCTGATTGAAATCGACTTTTTTATCGAAGTCAATAAGTTCCTTGAAAATGTTCATCCGATATTTATTTGCAAGAAAATTGTTATCAAAGAAAATAATTTTAGAATGCCTTTCCAAGACGAAAGGCTTAATGCTTTTTTTTAGGGAATTCATTTTTCCTTCAAGGCGGGGGACCGCGCAAAAATCGCATTTGTTACAACATCCCCGCGATGAAAAAATAATACTCCCGTCCCAATCTGGAACCAAATCGTAATCCGGCATTATATTTTCTGCATCAGGAAAAAGTCCCTGATATATTCGATCTGCACCTGACAATTTCGCATGATCCGGAAGAAGGGAGGCATAGATGCCCCCAAGCCATACCTCCGCTTTAGGGAATTCATTTTTGTAATACGCAACTGCGTCCCAAACGGGCTGTCGTTCCCATGTGAAAAGACTTGTAATGTAAATCTTCTTGGGAATTTTTTTTGGTACTCGCTGGTCCTTTTTTTCAAAATCAATATATTCCGTCGTATCTCCTTTCGATTTATGATATGTGGAGAGTTTCAACAGACCAATCGGTGGAAACTTGGAATAATAAGCAGGTTCGACGAGCAGGATATGATTGGCCATCAATGATAGTTTAGCGATCCACCTTATTTAAGATCTTTTATTTGCTAGATCTTCCACCAACCTTTACCATTTTCTGGATAGTGGCTTTAGAAATTTGTTTAAAATGTATTCTTATGAAATCTCCGGAAGCGTGATGGAAATAATTGTACATCTTTGAACTTTCCCCTCGATACTAGCATCCATCTCATTGAACTGATCACTTCTTCCACGAGTTACCCGCGAAATAGAATGTCCAATGATTTGAAGAATGGTGCCCAAATCTTTCCCTTGAGAGTTGATAATTTGATAATTGTTGATTATGTCAAAATGCCCCATCAAACAACCTAACGCATACAAATCCCGATTATTTTTAAAATAATAGTGTTGGTGTTCATTTATTGCAAAACTACAATATTGTTTAAAGGTATCTTTTGCAAGTGTAAATCCAATAGAATGAGCAAGTCCGTATAATTTTTCGTATGTAATTTGATTTCTTCCATCTGTGAATATCTGTTTTAATTGATTCGAAGATAATTGACCAAACCAAATATTGTTGGTGTCACGCAACTGCTCTTCTAGCTCCGCGAGATTTTGTTTTTTTAACAATGTTTGCAATGTCTTGAAAAGCGCCATTTTTTGTGCATCATTCAGCCAATAAATTTTTTTCAGGATTTCTGCAGGATAATCTCCCTTAAAATCTATTAAATTTAATGTCTCGTAAAAAAGTCTCAAACAATAAAACGGTTCAAAAATTTGTTCGAGAGATATTCCCTTTGCTTGAGCGAAATCTCTCAAAAGGAAATTATCAATACTCTCACGCTCAGTAGTTTCAATATAGAGTATTTCATCACCTTCAGATAGATCATCGACCTGAGTTAAAATAAAATCTTCACCACTCCTCTTTCGTATCAACATGCCACTGATAAACGAAATAGTATCTTCGGAGCCATCATCAAATTTTATTTTGAGAATTATTTGCTCTCTCTGAATTGGCGAAATACCATAAGACGTTTTTGCATATTCAATACTACTCATTAGTTTCTTTCTACCGATACGAGTCCAAATCTCCTTCAATGTGATTATCTCTTCTTTTTCATCCTCTGAAGCTCTTGATTCATTGAGCAATTCGCTCCGAACTGCCGTATCAAAAATGGTATCTCCTTCCGCCATATTTTGGGGCATCGAGTCCTCTATTGAAGGTTTTTGAGGAAATTCATATCTTTTTGATTTATTCATATGCTCAATCGAATAGAGCAAATCTACATTAGAAATTCTCGTCGCTTTTTCTGCAAAAATTTCTTTGTATAACTCAAATTGTTTAGCTATACGTTGCAGGTTTTTTCCAGGATAAGCAAAAAAAACAATTTCTTTAAACGGCAAAAGGAGGGCATCATAACCTTGAGAGATGAATAACTCCCCATTTGAAATTGTTTGAAATGGAATGGGTCCTGGCATTAAAAGTCTACTTCTAATAATTTTTTCTTGAGAACTATGGCAAATTGATGATAAATCGATCAAATCGATGTTTATATGAACCTGATGAGTTTTTGATGTCGTATTTGTGGTAGTGACGTATTTTATCAAATAGCTCAATGAATTTGAGTATGGTTTACCCTCATTAGAAAAATCTGACAAATACGTTTCAAGATATTGTCCTTCTGGGGTAATTTTTACACGGTAGATATCCAATCCCTTGCAATATTCCCTTTGGCAATAGTCTTTGTCGAATTCTTCAATCCTGATATATGGAATTTGAATTTTTAATGTAACAGAAATCTCTAAGAAACCAGGTTCTTTAGTTAACGATACTTCGAGAGGATACTTCTTTTCCCCATCAATGATTTCACGAATCCTCTCACGAGAAGGAAGTTTGATGGAGGTCTCCCCAAAAATAATTATTTCTTCAGTTCCTGCTTTTATAACAATTTTATTGGATTTTTTAATTATATTTGGACGGTTGATATGATTCAGTAAAAACGGAAAACTCTGGAAAAAAAATTCCAATGATTCAAAATTATTTTTTCGGGTCTCAAAAAATGGATGTAATTTTGGGATTATAATGCTAATCTCTTCATTTGTATTCTCTCCGATTTGGAATAGTTCAATTTTTTTGACCGCTTTTTGAATTTCCTCTATGAGATATAGCTGGAGAAGTGTTTTTTTATTCATGGCGGAGTAAGTTCTCAATCCCCGCAATTCCCGTGAAATGTCCTTGCACGATTCAATATCCGAACATAAGCTTTGGAATGATTGAAAGGAATGACTATCCTCAGCAATCTTAAATTTTAAATATTCTTGAATTGTGATGTATCTGATAGCTTTTATCCTGTCAATGTACGATCTTACCTTAATTTCTGAAGGAACTAAAAATGAATCAATAATTGTTGGAAATATCAGAATATTTTTTGTAAAATTATCCACTATATTCTCAAAATTTACACTATCCCGGATATCGCGTAATCTATTGTCAACGGTAGAATACGAACTAATTAAGGACTTAAGAGAGATTGACTGGCTGTCTTGCTGATTGGGGAGAACAAATATTGAAATGTTTGATTTATTTGCATTCTCAGGATAATATACGGTATCCCACAAATCCCCCTCTAACGAGAGTGGCAATGCGAATTTTGGTGGTTTTTGAAATTTATTTTTTGATTCTAAGCAGAATCTTTTTCCAAAATGAAATATTTCAATTTCTGAATTATTTTTAATATCTGGATCTGATAAAAAATTGTTTAATCCTCTTAGATACGGCCATGAAAAGTGTAAGACAAGTTTTAATTTTAAATCTCCTGTTTTTTTAATCAGATATTTTAAATGGTCAAATTGAAAATGCCGCTCATTGATCGATTCTAGTATAATTAATCCCGGAACAAAATTTTTGATGTTGTAGGTTGTGTCCTTAAACTGAATTTTACTTACTTCGGTAATATTTGAAGGAATGGAATATTCAATAGGGATTAAGACTATCTTAGGGCTTTTGTTATAGTGTCCACTGTGTAATTTTTCGGTGATTGCTTTTTCATAGGCATCCCGATAGGCACTTTTTCCATGAACAGGGTATTTTTCAACAATCAGATCAAATAATTCGTTATTCTCCTCGTCGATTTTCCCTTTGCACCACAAAATATCTTTGTAAAAGAAAAAGGGATTCGTTATTGAAGAGTCCAAGATTTTTCTGTAGAGTAAAGAAAAATATTCAGAGGTGTATTCTTTATATTTATCTTGAAATGTGTGTTTTGATAAACCAATCAGAACGTTATTGTTGTTTATTGCCGCATAAAAGCAGGAAATAAATGGTGTGATATTAAGGGGCCCTTGTGAAAAAATTAGGCTTACTCGTTTTTTCAGAATTACATCGATTAAATCTAATGACAAGGTCGAAAAATTTGATTTATCTTTAGAATATAGTTCGAATTGTTGGCCCAATTTTGGGATATAATCAATTTCCTTAAAATGAATCATTTCCATACGGTTCCTTTCGAGTACATTGTATCGAAAATTTCACATAAGCCCGTGACTGGAGATCCAGATAACAGACATCCCACTTCGAAATTTGCGATTAAACTGTTTTTTCTTAATTCTGCGCTCCCAACATAGGCTAACTTGTCATCGGAAATAATTAGTTTCGCATGCGTACTTGAGAGAATTTTTCCTGATTCAGATAATAAATGATAATCAATGATAGAGAGATTATTTTCTTTTTTCAGATCTTTCGCAAGGTTCTGAATCCATACAATTTCTCGCGCTCCTCTTGTTTTCAAATTCCTTGAGAGAATCCTTATTTTGACGTTCCGATTAAGGGCATTAGACATGCAGTTAATCAAATCCGGGAAAGCGTCATCATCCACTACATCAGATTGCATGAATGGTGAACAAATTCTGATGATATGTGTTGATGAATTAAAGAGGGTTCGAAAACAATCAATAGTGTCAATCTGATCATTTCTCTGTTGAATATTTACTAATCCTAATTCTCGCAACCTTGGTTTTGAAATTACAATTTTAACTCCATCTGTCTCGTTTCTACATGGGATGGTTTCTACGAGAAAAACTGTTGCCTGATCACGAGATTCTCCATTCACATTACTGATATTTAGGAAGCCTTTGTTTGCAGCATCGATTATTACATGCCTAATTTCTGATTCTGTTATTGTCGGAAGAGCGGAGTAATTCTCAATGAGTTCTTTGACCGTTGCAGATTTATTATTCTCAAGGTAATCCTGAAGATATTGTAAAATTGTTTTTTCAATATTCTGATTTATCTTCATGGTAGGTAACCGATTTTATTCAAATAACCTGTTTCGAATCTAGGTCCGCCAACTAATGTCGAGCGATCTAAATCCTGGTTAAATCGCTCACAAACAAATTCAGGAACATAACTACACGCATTGCATGACCCCCCCTCATCAATCATACATGCGGGATCTTGAGGGCAATCTGATGCAATTTCATACATACGCTTAAACCAATCTTCAAGGTGATAATCGTACGTGAATTCTAATCCGCCAATATTCAAACCACTCGTTGAATAAATGAAAAACGAGGCGGTTTTTGGATAGATCCGTTCAGCTAAACTTTGAATTTCCAAGCCTGTATCAATTGTTGACTGCTGGATTAGCATGTGACAATACGTATGCAATAAAACTGTTACCGCCAATCTGCATTTTTCATTATGAGAGATAATAGACCGAAAATGATTTTCAGCATCTCCATCGAAAGGTAAGATTTTCATGGTTGGATCAATCTTCATTGTATTCCGATTAAGCCAGTACAACAATCGGTTAAAATCGAGTTGAAACACGAGTCCCTCAGTTAAAAAATCCCTGATAAAAACCGTAGGTTTTTTATTACTTCTTTCCCCGGTCACAATTGGATCAAAAAGAAGGGGCTCACGCCTTGTTGATCCTGTAATAGTCCCAATAAGGGCTTGTATCATGTTGAAATTCGCAATATGAATGATTTGTTTTAGACCGAAATCATGCAGCCAATCGGAATAATTCTCTGGTGGAAAATTTGGGATATTTCTTTTTTTGGGAATCAATTTGCCCTTTTCTGTACTACTCACCGAGGTTAATAGAAACAATCCTTGAAGATCATTTTCATCAACACCGATGTCTTTAACCTGGTTCAACGCATTCAAAATTTTTTCTATCCCATACCTGCTTTTTAACAGATTGGGGTCGCCGCCCTCAGAAATTTTCAATTTTACATCTTTGATGATCGATCTAATCAGTCGTAAAATATCCTTAGATCCCCAGTCATTTTTATTTGAAATATTCAAGTTCAGCTCTTCGCACAAATCTTCAATTTTTCTTAATTCCCAAAAAGAGTCATCTTTTTTGATCACTTCATGGAATTCAGAGAGATACAATGAAGACTCTTCAAGATCTGGCGAAAATAATTCTCTGAAGGCCTCAGAAAGAAACATTCCATCTCGATTCCTCCTTCCAGAACTATCGATTTCATACTCTTGGGGAATATCTGGAATCGAAACAACATATGGATGAATTATAGTCTGAGCTCTTGAAGGAACACCTTTGAATCTTTTTTTGGGTTTTATCGAGAGAATTTGATTATTTTTGTGAATAGTATGATCACATTCATAGAAATACAATCGCTCGGTATAGTGACAATGGACGCATTCAACACTATATGAACTCAAGTCGTCTTTTTTCGCCCATTTTAGCTTTTTTAAAGAATTCTTTTGAGAGCATTTTTTACAATCATGATTAACATTCGTCATCAGATGCATCGGCACATGTCGTCCACAATCATCACAGAATGCGAGAAATGTAACCTGCTCCCAATCCTCATTATCAGTATGTCCGCATTTCCGGCCCTCATTAACTAAAAAATATTGATTACACTTATCTTTTTTACAAATTGCCGCTTGAGGTGATAATCGAAAAAGTCCTGATAGCCCATCATCTTTTTCATTATCGACAAATTTTATACCATGGATTATGAGATTATCCGCCGAGATTATATCAACAGAATATCCTTCTTTTCGCCGTTTGTTTATGAAATTATTAATTAATCTTAAAAAAGTTGGTTTGTACCGTGCAATGTTAATTTGTGCCGTTTTATCACGATCTTCATAGTTTGCAATAATTTCAAAGCTGAATTTATCTTTTGAAAAAAATTGGTTAATATGACCTTGGAAGAAAGCGCTGTTCTCTGGAATTCTATGTGTGTCTAAGGGCATTTTTATTTCCCCCTTCTCAAAATTCTGTGTTTATCTTCATTGACCATTCCGAGAATAAGCTGTTTTTGGATGCCTCGCATTCCCGATTGATTTCGATAAAAATAATCTCCACTTTTCGCTAAAATTTTTGGAAAGAATGATGTCGATTTTTCATTACTTTGAATAATTTCGTTGATTCGATCCTCGACTTCCTGATGAACATTGATATCGAGAATATCTCTTCTATACACTTTTTTAATGAATTCGACAATATGTTTTTTATCGTTTAGATCAAGGATCGCTACATCCTGTTTACGGTAGAGCGGCTTTCCTTTCACATTTGATAAATGATTCATTATGGTTGCACAAAAAATCGAATTAACCGTTTGATGCAATCCTAAACGGGAATACCGATTAACAGGAATTGGTTTGACCTGATGATCCAAGGTGTCATGATATCGTTTGAAATTTCTATAGAAACTATCGTCACGAACCCTGTTAGGATAAAACCATAGCAATACTACACCGATCTCTTTTCTGCCTACCCGTGATAATGCCTGTATATATTCAGAGGTTGTATACGGGAGTCCTTGAAAAACCATGAAATTCAATTCTTCCAAATCGACTCCGTGAGAGACTACCGATGTCGCATATAACGGTTCAAATATTTGATCGCCGCTAGTAATTTTTTGAGGAGAATATTTTTTGATATAATCTCTAACGTCATCTATCGCTTTTTTTAAGTCTTCTAAATTTGTATCTCCGGTTAATGTTTTGCCAGAGATACCAACTTTGTATTTCCTCTCTAAAACATCACCAATAACTGCATCCTTCAAACGATCCATGTCGTAAACATCTTGTTTTTTAATATGGTAGGTGAGTGGAATCAGGAAATGATTAATCACATCTTGACCTTTCGTCTTATCAGTGAGGGAATATAATTCACAAAACCGGGCGGGATTGGAATTCAGAAGAATCTGTGAATCGATAATGAATTCAATATAATGCAAGAGCGATCTCAGAGCGGCATAGTGGTTATCACGCAGATTTGGTTTTAACCCATAAATTAATCTTTTTGGGCCGTCGATCCGTTCAAAGAAAATATCTGTTGAAGATCCTACACCATCAGGGCATCGCCCTGGTATGATAAATGTCTCCTTTTTATAGAGTTCATCAATTTGTTTTTTCGTACCATTCAAGGTCGCACTCATCGCAACATGTTTGAAGAGTCGTCCGGATGAAAATTCGGATATTGTTTCAATTAATCCTTCAAAATGTGCAGATATAGTTCCAAATCCTTCTTTTAACAAGTGCATCTCATCTTGAATGGATAATCTGGGACCTGTAACACTTATCTCATTTTTACCGATATTTTTACATTGAAATGCTTCATCTTTTTTGTCTTCACAAATTTCTCCAGAGGGTATGAATCCATGTCCCTCTGGGCAATGACTTCCAGCACCACCGAGCAATGAACGAATTCGTCGTTGAGATGACAAAGCAGCCCATTTATCAACTGTAGATACAATTACCGTTGGTCTCCAGCGAAATACTTCACGATCACTGAAAAAAATATGAAACTCTTCCCTGCATTTGTCGCATTTATGGATTATCCGACCATGTTTTTCATCATCGATTAATCGCACGGTGCCCAAAGGTTGAGTTGTACAGAGAGGACATTGTGAAATGATTATTGATTCCGGTGCAGGGGTTTTAAGAATTTTTTTAGAGAAGAGAGTATCTTTGATCTTTTTGTACAGATCAGGGAACTCCTCTGTATTGCCAACATAATATCCCAGAGAAAAATTCTCACCCGGGAACAAACCCCCATTTTTTTTGCGGATGCGATCAGCATGAATTAAAATGCTGGATAATCGTTCAAGCTGTTGTATTGACAGCATACGAAGAGGAAATTTAACAATGGCTGTAACACCCTCTTTCTTCCCTTGACTTCTTTCAAAAAATGCAGTAAATATAACGAGTGCAAAATAGGCTTCTGACTTACCCCCACCGGTATCAACGTGGAGAACATCGACAACATCTAATTCGGTCTCTTTTACGACAGATTCCAGACTTGAAATGAGAAAAACTACCTGAAAAATTCTCCAACCCGCATTCGATATACCCTTTGTTAAATAATAATTATCAAACGCTTCATTTGTTTTTAAAAACGATTCTCTCACTTTTAAGTCGGTTTTTATAAGATCTATTCCTTTTGAAAATCGATTTATTAAATTGGCATTTTGCTGGATTAATTCGTCTCGCTCTCCCAAAGTTTTTTGTTTATCTCCATCTCTTAGCTGAAAATCAGATTTGTTAATATTTGGGGGAATATTTTGTAAATATTGATCATGATATTCGTTCATTTTTTTCAAAAGTTTTTCAAGTCCATCAATTGCTGATTCGGGGTGGATTAAATTATTAAAATTCAGATTTATTCCCGTCAGCGAAACTCTGGGGCTAATATTCTCCTGTTCGAAATAACCGAAATGATCAGTCGAGAATGTTTTACCTCTGACGTCCCATGATGCCTGGCAATTGATTGTTCTAAAACTGTAAAAATATCGTTGTTTATGCCCCTCATAGAGATATTCGTCAGAGAATTCATCAGAGAAATCGTTATTTAATGTTCCCTCTAATTTACAGTTAAAAAGTGTCCTTTCAAAATTATCTGGCTTATCTGGTTCAACGGCATCATTCTTGAGGTAAATTGTTACCATTAAGTCTTTCTCTTTGAAATCACTTATTTGGAGAGAAATTTCCGCTTTCCAAATATCCTCTTTTATTTTTTGACTTTCTCTCAATAAGGGATCACTATTTGCTTGAAGTCTTATAGCTGAAAAATCAATATTTTTTTGTTGGTAAACTATCGGAATGCCATTACAAAGTTTTACATTCCATGTATCAGAGAAATCAAGTCGTTTCCATTTTTGGATATCTTTGTATGCATTCGTTTTTCGATTTTTAACACCGTCATTTTTTTCATCAGGTTGATTTTCTTCAGATTGATCTTGAACTATTTTCTCATTGATTTGATAAAACACATTCCCGGTGACTTTCAGGATTATTTCAGAAGACTTATCTATTTTAGTTCTGTCCATAAGAAATGAGACTTTTAATCGTTGTGCTCGAATCGAGGCACGGTCTCCATCATTATCATGAGTTAAAAAATCCTTTCTTCTTGGAGCTGCCAACGTTCCAATAATAAATTTCCTACTTGGGCGGGCATCATCGAATATTTCATCATTTTCATGAGTTCCGGCGGTCCTCGAAATTATATATTTTACCAATTCATCAGAAAAAATTTCTTTCGATGACTCTAACAAAGGTTTCCACCTGAGAGAGATATAAACGATTTAACAATGATAAAAGTATTGAGAATAATCAATTTTGAATATTTTAAAAAATTCCTTAATGGTCAATATACCCATTTAGACCTCAACCTTCCCACCTACTTTTATCATGTCCTCAACACCCACAATCTCCCTCACCCTCGCCCCCTTCAGCGCCTCATACGTACTCTGCATCCCAATTTCATTCGGCACAAATACAATGAATCCATCTCTACCCCGCGTCAACAGCACCCGATAACTATTCACTCGCAACTGATGCGGATCCTTCGCCTTCGATCGCTTCGCGGCAGGACTCTTCCACTTCCCATCCCACGTGAAATCATTCCCCCAACAGACGATGGGAAAATCCAGCTCAAGCCCCTGGCACGAGAACTCCGTTGCGACATCACGTAAGGCACAGCAGGAATTGAAGGAACGGGGGGGATCGTTGTACCACGGGCCTTCCCGCATGTTCTTGGTGTAATTGAATTCGTTGTGGATGCCCCAGGCCGGCAGATTCTTGGCCTTCGAGGATGCGAGGAGACCGTAGCGTTTATCCTCTTGGCCTTTGTATCGTTCCTTCACATAATTCGTTGCGACGTTGATGTCTTGGGTGATGTAGACATCAAAGCCTTGGTTGGTGACACGCTCTGCTAGCGTTCGTGCGGTCATGAGATCGCCTTCAAGGAGGGCTTTGATCCATTGGGCGACATCCTCGGCAAGATGGGATCGGAGTGTAACGGAGAGATCGAGAACGTTGTTCTTCTCCAATTTCGCTGCTGCGGTAAAATACGGGGCAATCTTCTCAGAACAATGCGCAACCCATGGCTTCTTCATGACCGATAAGGCATCGTTCCATTGTGGGAGCCCCGATTCTTCTCCAAGATGAATCTCCTGCCCTTCGCCAATTAAGGCAACCATCAACGCCCAAGAATTCATCCGCTCAGCAAGCTTCAGGAAATCTTCGGGCTCGCTGGTTGCATGTCCCCGCTTCTCGTTCACCCGCTCGGCATCCCATGCCCGCTGTGCTTCATCATAGACCCAGATGTGTTCATGGGGGATCTTGGATGTCGATCCCCCGTAGTCTTTTAAAAATCCATGAACGTCCTGCACAAAGATGGAATTTTTCAATGCATGCTGGAGAACCTTGACAAGCGGGCCATTCCCGGAGAGGAATACTGCATTGTT
>Ga0268276_1002857_pt1 | contig 14145 bp, 13 predicted proteins | sample saktaG_4_FD_190145 | JGI IMG/M metagenome (GOLD analysis project Ga0268276, IMG submission 190145) | Saline water microbial communities from Sakinaw Lake, British Columbia, Canada - sak_2010_1_5_45m | ecosystem: Environmental > Aquatic > Non-marine Saline and Alkaline > Saline ...
CTAAAGATATAGAAAAATTTGTAAATACGGCTTTTAATAATTCATATTTCCTACATTTTGCTGGTTCACAAGATTTTGTTAAATATGTTATGGAATGAACAATCTTAACAAGATTTAGATTATGTAGTTTAACCTAAAATAATAGAAGGAGGTATTATCCTTGAGTCATTTTTCTTCACACACCCTACCACATACACCAATATTATTTATAATCTTTAATCGACCAGTCACTACCCAGAAAGTATTTAATGCAATTAGGAAAGCAAAACCAAAACAGCTTTTCATAGCTGCTGACGGATCACGGCCAGATAGAGAAGGAGAGATAGAAAAATGTCAAAAATCGAGAAAGATTGCCACTTCTGTGGATTGGGATTGCGAGGTAAAGACTTTATTTCGAGATAAAAATTTAGGATGTAAAATTGCAATTAGTTCTGCTATCGACTGGTTTTTTGAAAACGTAGAAGAGGGAATTATATTGGAAGATGATTGCCTGCCCAATCAAAGCTTTTTCTGGTTTTGCCAGGAATTGTTAGAATATTATAGGAACGATACAAGAATAATGCATATTAGCGGAGATAATTTTCAGTTTGGTAGAAAGAGGGGAGAAGGAAGTTATTATTTTTCTAAATATAGCCATATTTGGGGATGGGCTACTTGGAGAAGAGCTTGGAAATGTTTTGACATAAATATGAAAAGTTTTGAAGAATTTAAAGCGGAGAATCAAATAAATAGCATTTTCCGGAAGAAACAACAACAGAAATATTGGATAAAAAATTTTGAGTTAACTTATAATGGCAAGATAAATACCTGGGATCATATATGGTTATATACCTGTTTTATCAATAGTGGATTGTGTATAATGCCGAATAGAAATTTGGTTTCTAATTTAGGTTTCAGTAAAGAAGGTTTGCACACCAAAGATGAAAATAGTATTTTTTCAGAGATGGAAACAGAAGAAATTACAGAAATTGTACATCCTGAGTTTATTTTAGCAGACCAGGAAGCAGATTTTTTTACTTCCAAACTATGTTTCAGTGATGAGAATATCTATAAACGATTAACAAATAAAGCATTAAGGATGACAAAGAAATTATATGAAATGTAAAATATGTAACAACAAAACCTGTAATATCTTTTCGGCAAAAATATTTAATGGAAGTAATATCAAATATTATTTTTGCGATTATTGTGGGTTTTTACAGACAGAAGAACCTTATTGGCTGAAAGAAGCATATAGTAATTCTATAAGTTTTGCTGATACCGGAATAATGTCGCGAAATATTGGCAACAGTAAAACAACGGCAGTTATTTTATATTTTCTTTTTAGTAAATATGGTAAATTTCTTGATTATGGAGGCGGTTATGGAATTTTTACAAGATTGATGAGGGATATAGGATTTGATTTTTATTGGTATGATTCCCACTCCACTAATTTGCTGGCAAGAGGTTTTGAAATTAAAAATAAGAATTGTAAATATGAATTAGTTACAGTTTTTGAAGTTTTTGAGCATTTTTCGGAACCAATTAAAGAAATTAAAAGTATGTTACAATTTTCTGATAACATTCTCTTTTCAACGGAACTTTTACCTTCTGCTATACCCAAGCCCGAAGAATGGTGGTATTATGCTTTAGAAAGCGGGCAGCATATTTCATTTTATTCTTATAGAACATTAAAATATGTTGCACAAAAATACGATATGAATTTATGTTCTAATGGTAGAGATGTTCATATGTTTACTAAAAATAGAAAAATTAATAATAAGTTATTCAATTTTTTGCTGAAATTTCAAAGGTTTGGGTTATTTTTTTATGTACAAAGGAAAAAGAAGAGCTTAATAGTAGACGATATGAATTTACTCATTTCTAAAACGAAAAATTAGAGGCAAATAATGAAAATATTATACGACCATCAAATTTTTTCTACTCAAATTTATGGTGGCATTTCGAGATATTTCATTGAGTTAATGAAAAATATTGAAAATAACGATGAAATAAAATATGAATTATCACTGGAATATTCAAATAATTACTACATAAAGCAGCTTTCTAATTTTTCCTGCAGGTCTTTTTTTAAAAATTATGATTTCAAAAAAAGAGATAGAATTATAGATTATTTAAATAAGATACTAAGTAAAAATATTATTTCCAAAGAGGACTATGATATTTTTCATCCAACTTATTATAATCCATATTTTTTAGATTGTATTGGCAAAAAACCTTTTGTTTTGACTATTTACGATATGACTCATGAGGTTCTTACGGACTATTTCCACTATAATGATAAAGTTGCTGAACATAAAAAATTACTTGCATTGAAAGCAGATAAAATAATAACAATTTCTGAAAATACAAAAAAGGATATTGTCAAATTTTATAATTTAAGCGAAAAAAAAATAAAAGTTATACATCTCGCAAGTTCTTTTACTGAGTTTAATATGGATAAAATCAACAATGTAAATATTAAACATAAGTTACCAAAAAAATATATTTTGTATGTTGGCAGCAGGTGGGGTTATAAGAATTTTTATAATTTTATTAAAGCTATTTCTTTATTGTTAAAAACCGATAATGATCTATTTGTAGTCTGTGCAGGTGGGGGTAATTTTAATGAAAATGAAAAAGAATTATTAAGAGGTTTATCAATGAAGGACAAGGTATTTCAATTTCACACAGATGATGAAGAATTGCAGGCATTATACAAAAATGCTCTTGCCTTTATTTTTCCATCCCTTTATGAAGGTTTTGGCATTCCTATTTTAGAATCTTTCGCATGTGAGTGTCCGGTAATATGCAGCAAGACAAGCTCATTACCAGAGGTAGCAGGGGATGCAGCTGTATATTTTGAACCGGAAAGTGAGTTGTCTATATTAAATAGCGTGCAAAAAGTAATATATAATAATAATTTAAGAAGTCTATTAGTGTATAAAGGCTCTCAAAGAGTTAAAGAATTTTCGTGGGAAAAAACTACAAAGAAAACAAAAAAAATATATGAGGATATTTTATGAAAACAGCAATGATAACGGGAATAACAGGTCAAGATGGAGCATATTTAAGTAAATTATTATTGAAAAAGGAATATAATGTAATAGGTCTATTAAGGGAAAACAGAGAGCTTGATTTAAAAAATCTCCAATATCTGAATATTGACACTAAAATAAGATTTATAAAAACCGACTTTTTAGATTTACCGAGTATAACTAAAATTTTAGAAAAAAATAATATTGACGAAATATATAATTTGGCTGCGCAAAGTTCAGTGGCTTTATCTTTTAGTTTCCCAATAGAGACTATTGAATTTAACATCATTAGCACAGTAAAATTATTGGAGGCTGTGAGAATCGTTAATCCCAAAATAAAATTTTATCAAGCCTCAAGCAGTGAAATGTTTGGAAATGTTGATAAAAAAAATTTACCCATAAATAAAAATATTGCTTTTCGTCCCATAAGCCCTTATGGAATATCAAAAGCTGCATCACACTGGGTTACGGTAAATTATAGAGAAGCTTATAATATTTTTGCTGTTTGTGGAATTTGTTTCAATCATGAATCTGTTTTAAGAAGTAAGTATTTTGTGACGAAAAAAATTATTAACACCGCCGTTAAAATAAGTATGGAGCTTAAAGGGGAATTAAGGCTCGGCAACTTAAATGTATATAGAGATTGGGGATATGCCCCCAAATATGTGGAAGCAATGTGGTTAATGCTGCAACAGGAAGTTCCCAAAGATTATGTTATATCTTCAGGTGAAACACATAGTTTGAAAGAGTTTGTTAAAAATGTTTTTGAAAAATTAGATTTAAATGTTAAAAAATTTATAAAAATGGATAGAGATCTATATAGACCAATTGATATACAAAAAAATTATGGAGATAATTCAGAGGCTAAAAATAAGTTAAAATGGAATTATAATATGAATTTTGAACAGTTAATTGATAAACTAATAGAAGACGAAATGCAATATATTGATTGGGAATTGAAAAATAGAAAATAGGAGAGATGAATGTTGAAAGAAAAACCCTTAGTATCTATTATTACACCTTCATATAATCAAGGTGAATTTATTGAAGATACGATATTGAGTATAAAAAATCAAGATTATTCAAATATTGAACATATAATTATAGATGGCGGCTCTACAGATAATACTTTAAAAATATTAAAAAAGTATAAAAGTATTCATAAGATGCAATGGATTTCAGAAACAGATGAAGGGCAGGCAGACGCAATAGACAAAGGAATTAAAATGGCAAAAGGTTCAATTTTAACCTGGTTAAATTCTGATGATTATTACCTTCATGAACAAGTTATAAGCAAGGTAGTTTATTTTTTTGAATTGTATAAATCTGTTCATGTTGTCACCGGTAACGGGTATTATGTAGATGAAGAGAGAAAATTTTTATCTCCTATCGTAATAAAAAAAGATTTAATGTACCTAAAATATATGAAATTTGGTGATTTTATTCTTCAGCCTTCTACTTTCTTTAAAAGAGAAATAGAAGAAAAAGTTTCAATCGACAAGAATTATACCTATGCTTTTGATTGGTTGTTCTTCTTAAATATCTTTGAAGAGAAGTTTAATGTGTTAGCGGTTGATGATTTTTTATCTGCTTATAGAGTACATAGTAAGCATAAAACCGGAGAAGATAACGCGAAAAGAAAAAAAGAAGTCGCTAAAATTATAAAAAGAAATTTTGGGATTTTTAAATTGCAGACATTGTATTGCTATATTATTTATTGGCTATATTCATTTTCTGAATTATTACCAAATCCTATCGGAAGATATCTTAAAAATTTTATTAAGGGAATTAACGCAATAATGTCAAAGTTAACATTTTATAGGATATATTCCTGTTAAAATTAGATATTTGTTTAAGAACATTAAAAATAATGCACGTATAAAATTAATAAGGAGATTAAACAATGAAAAAAGCACTAATCACCGGTATTACCGGTCAGGATGGTTCCTATCTGGCAGAGTTTTTACTCTCCAAAGGATACGAAGTCCATGGTCTTATCAGGCGGGCCAGTACCTTTAATACCAGCAGGATAGACCATATCTATAAAGACCCCCATATAAGAGGTATAAAATTACATCTTCATTACGGAGATTTGAGTGATTCGAGCCAGCTTACCAATCTTATCTATAACATAAAACCTGATGAGATTTATCATCTGGGAGCACAAAGTCATGTAAGGGTCAGTTTTGATATACCGGAATATACCGGAGATATCACCGCTCTGGGGACTACCCGTATATTGGAGGCAGTAAGAAGGAGCGGGATAAAGTGTAAGTTCTATCAAGCATCAAGTAGTGAGATGTATGGTGATGCCCCGGCACCCCAGAATGAAAACACCCCCTTTAGAGCGAGAAGTCCTTATGCGGCTGCCAAGATCTATGCCTACTGGATGGTTCGTAATTATCAGGAAGGATATAATATCTTTGCCTGTAACGGGATACTGTTTAACCATGAGAGCCCCAGGAGGGGGGAGACCTTTGTAACCCGAAAGATTACCCGGAGTTTAGCCCGGATTATAGCGGGGAAAGATAAGAAATTATATCTGGGTAATTTAGAAGCCAAGAGAGATTGGGGCTATGCCCCTGATTATGTAGAGGCCATGTGGCTGATGTTACAGCAGGATAAACCCTGTGATTATGTTATCGGGACAGGGGAGACCCATTCGGTTAAAGATTTTTTAGAAGAGGTCTTTAACTATGCGGGATTGGACTGGAAGGAATATGTAGAGATAGACTCTCGTTATTTTAGACCTACGGAAGTAGAGTTATTGCTGGCTGATTCTTCCAAAGCCAGAAAAGAGCTGGGGTGGAGTCCGAGGATAACCTTTAAGGAGCTGGTTAAGATAATGGTGGATAGTGATATGGAATTAGCCGGATTGGATTCTCCCGGAGAGGGAAAAAAGATTTTAAAGACAAAAGGGATTACCTGGACAGAGAATCATTTGACAGAAGGGTAGAAAGGGGTAGAAGATGAATTTTTGGGAAGATAAGAGAGTTATTATTACCGGTGGAGCTGGGTTTTTAGGCTCTTATGTGACAGCAATGCTAAAGAAAAGAGGATGCAATAATATTTTTATCCCTCTGATAGAAGATTATGATTTAACCAAAGAGAAGAATGTTATCAGATTATACCAGGATTATCCGGCTGATATGGTGATTCATTTAGCAGCAGTAGTAGGAGGGATTGGAGCTAACCGGGAAAATCCGGGTAAATTTTTCTATGATAATCTGGTAATGGGGGCAATGCTAATGGAACATGCCCGTCAATTTAAAGTAGCTAAATTTGTGGCTATCGGTACTATCTGCGCTTATCCTAAATTTACTCCGGTTCCCTTTAAAGAAGAGGATTTATGGAAAGGTTATCCTGAGGAGACCAATGCCCCTTATGGGCTGGCCAAGAAGATGATGTTGGTTCAGTCTCAATCTTATAGAACACAATATGGTTTTAACTCTATCTTTCTCCTACCTTTAAATTTATACGGACCGAGAGATAATTTTAACCCTAAGAGTTCCCACGTTATTCCGGCCTTGATAAGTAAATTTATGGAGGCAAAGGATAGGGGCGAGGAAGAAGTAGTTTGCTGGGGGACCGGTATACCAACCAGAGGTTTTTTATATGTAGAAGATGCAGCAGAGGGGATGTTACTGGCTACCGAGAAATACAATAAGAGTGACCCGGTAAATTTAGGTACTGATTTGGAGATATCTATCAAGGACTTAGCCGAATTGATTGCCAGGTTGGTGGGATTCAAAGGAAAGATTAAGTGGGATATCAGTAAACCGGATGGGCAGCCCAGAAGGAGATTGGACACCAGTAGGGCAGAGAGGGAATTTGGCTTTAAAGCCAAGATGGATTTTGAAGAAGGGTTGAGAAAGACGATTGAGTGGTATAAAAAAATATTGTTTAGGAATCGGAGAGATTTTATCTATGATTGAATCAAAGCCATATACATTTCTTTGTTCAATGTTTTTTGCTCTAAGCATACTCATGCCCAATATTTCTTATCCCATTATAGGTAATTTACGTCCGGAAGATTTTGTTTTAATATTATTAGGGTTATTTGTATTGGATAATATACTTCTTAAGAATGGTCAATTTCCTAAAGTAGGATGGCCAGTATTTGTAATGTTGTTGATGTTTGCCTGGTTAGTGACTATATCAAGCGGGATTAATTTTTTATTAGGTAATGTAGATAATTCCGGGCTTATAATTAAGGAATTTATCAGATTTTTGAAATATGCAGCTGTCTTTGTGGTTTTTCTATGGCTTGACCCTAAAAAAGCAAATATTCCTTTTCGTGTATTTTTAATAGCTGCGGTTGCAGTTGTAGGAATTCAGATTTTACAAAGGTACCAGCTTTTTGGGATTGATAGTTGGATGGTTAAATTATATAGAAATCATACATGGATTTATTCAGCACAATCCCCAGACTGGCGAGGGGGGTCTGTATTTTCTAATCCAAATGTATTTGGTAATTTTTTATTGCTTCCTTTTGCTTTTATTTTTTCTACTTTTTTTATATCCGGGGAAACCTTCTATAATATCAAGTTAAATAAATTTACCTCTTTAATCCTTATAATGATTTTCGGTTTAGGTATATTATTTACCCAATCCCGAACATCAGTTATGGCCATGTTTATAATTATCTTTTTTGGGACGTTCATATATGTTTTTAAAGAAGCGATATATAATAGTCGGGATAAAGGTAAAATCACTAAATATATTATTTATATTATTTTGTTTCTTCTTTCTATAATTTTAGTTAGTAGATATTATAATTTAGAAAGAGCTTTTGCATTTATTACCGCAACCGGTGCTGGTGGTAGTCTTTCGGTAAAGTTAAGAATGCTGAAAGAGGCTATCGGGGTTGTCTTGGGTGCCAATCCTCTTTGTCTGATATTTGGGATGAGTCCCGGGGTTAAATATATTCAAACAGATTTTGAATATGGCTATCTTTTATATTGGTATGGTTTAAGTGGGATTTTATTTTACGGTTTATTGCTATACTCTCAGTTGCAAATTTTTAGTAAAAGATTGGAGACACAAAGCGGACTTACCGGAACGAGCATAGTATTTGCTTTTATATTTTTCGGAATTGGAGCAACCGCTTTTATAAATAATAGGGTTTATCCTATAACTTTGGCATTGTTTGCAATGATGATAAATAATTTATCAACTAATTTAAATATAAAAAATACTAGTGAAGTCGGGGTTAAAAGGTAACCAGATGAAAGAAATATTATTTTGTGGTAGTTTTATTCCTTCAGAAATAAATGAGAAAATAAAATATAATTCTTCTGCTGCAAATAATTTTCAAAAAGAATTGATTAATAATTTATCGAAACAATACAAAATTGATATATTAACTTATATTGGTTTTTACGAAGAAAATATAAATTTAATTATTGAAAGTTTTAAGAAGAATAATATTTATTATGCAATAAAACAGGAGAACAAAAATTATATTTCACTTTTTTACAGGTATTATAAATTATTCAATCAATTGATTAAAAACAAGAAAGTAGTTATTTTATATAATTATAATTACATAAACGTATTTATTAACTATTTTTGCAAGAAGAGAAAAATTAATACTGTATTAATTGTGGCAGACCATTCCGAATATTATGAATACCGTAACCCGCTAAGAAGATTTCTTGCTTATAAATATTCTAAAGATTATTATAAATTTGATTATTTGGTATTTCTTTCCAGGGAATTAAAAGAAAGATATAATTTAAAAAATTCTCTTTTAATGATTGGAGGAATAAATATTGGTAGATATAAAGATTTTGTTTTATCACCAAAGAAGGGTAAAATAGTTATATTATATTCGGGCATTTTATCAAAAGTAACCGGAATAGATATTTATCTAAATGCAATTAAATTAATTGAAGATAAGGATATAAGATTCGTATTTTCCGGTAAGGGGGAAATGAAAGAACTTTTAATAGAAAAATCCAAGAAGGATAACCGAATAGAATATGTTGGTTTTTTAGATGAAGAAGCATACCTATTATTATTAAGTAAGGCAAATATTTTGATAAATCCTCGCAATATGGATTTACCTCAAAATCAAAATAATTTTCCCTCCAAGATATTGGAATATCTGGCCACAGGGAAAGTAATTATATCAACAAAATTTCCTAATTATCAGGAATTTGAAGAAAATGTGTTCTTTTGTGACACAAATGCACAAAGCACAGCAGATAAGATAGAATTTATTGCTAAAAATTATAATAATATATATAAAAACCAATATGTTATAAATAGGAAAGAAGCCCATAGATATGATTGGTCTACACAAAGCAAAAAAATAGAACAATTGATTGAAGACTGATATCTTAATTTTAAAATAGTGGTTGGAATATTTTTATTTGGAGAATTTAGAGAGTGGAGTTTAATAAATATGCAAATAGTATTTTGGCAAAATATGCTCAGTTATCATCAATCTGCATATATAAGAGCATTGTCAAATAAAAAAAATATTAGAGTAATGTTGATAGTTCAGGAAGATATCCCAGAGTGGAGAAAAGGTATGGGATGGAATGTACCTGATTTTGGGAATGCTAAAATATTAATTTGCCCGGAGAAGGCAAAAATTTTTAAAATCTTGAAAGAAACTAATCATGATTCTGTTCATATTTTTTCAGGAATACGAGCTTATCCTTTAGTCAGGAAGGCTTTTTTGCAATCTCTTTCTACAGGAGCTTTAATAGGGATTATTTCTGAAAGCGCAGATTTACGCGGAATAAAAGGGATGGTTCGCTTGGGGTTAGGAAAAATTGAAGCAGTTAGATTCCACAATAAAATTGATTTTATATTGGCTATGGGTGATTTAGGAGTACAGTGGTTTAAAAAATGTGGTTTCCCAACAAATAAAATATATCCGTTTGGCTATTTTGTAGAAAGAAATGAAATAAATAAAAGCAATTTCAAACAACATAATAAGTACATAAACAATAAATTTCGTCTTTTGTTTATAGGTCAATTAATTAAACGTAAAGGTATAGATATATTATTACGAGCGTTGAGCGGATTGAAAGAATCGAATTGGTTTTTGGATATTATAGGAGATGGCAGGGAGCGTGGAAACATCGAGGATTTATGTGAAATCTTAAATCTTGCAAAACATGTTAAATTTCATGGAACAAAAAACAATATGGAAACAATAGAGCTTTTAAAAAAAACTGATTTACTCGTATTACCAAGTCATTTTGATGGATGGGGGGCAGTAGTTAATGAGGCTTTAATGTGCGGAGTGCCTGTTGTATGCAGCGATGCGTGTGGTGCAGCAGATTTAATTAAAGATTCTTTTCGGGGTGAAATTTTCAAAAAAGGGTCAATCTTTGATATTCGTCGTATTCTTGCCTATCAGATTTTGCAAGGCAAAAAAACACCTGAATTAAGCTTAAAAATCAAGACATGGTCTAAAAAAATTGAAGGTGAAAATGCTGCAAATTATTTATTAGAAGTCATTGATTCATCTTTAAACAAAAAGCAAAAACCAATTCTGCCCTGGCTTAAATAAAGTGTATTAAAGCTATATTAATAAGTTTTATTAAAGCTTAAAAAAATGGAGTAAATTATTGAATAAAATAGTATTTGTTAATGCAACTGCAGCAATTAAAGGTGGAGCATTAACGATTTTAAAGCAGTTTTTGGAAGGAATTTCTATATATTTTAATGAGAATATATATTACTATGTTTTTTGTTCATCAGAAGAATTAAAAACTTATGAGAGAGAAAATATTAAAATTATTTATAACATTAAAGAAAATAGCTGGTTAGATAGAGTAAAATGGGATTTGTGGGGTTTAAAAAAGTGGAGTAAGCGAAAAGGAATAAAGGCTGATTTAATAATTTCTTTTCAGAATACAGGAGTTTTCTATTATAATAGTATAAAGCAGTTAATATATTTACACCAGTCTATCCCTTTTTGTAAGGCTGTTAATTGGAATTTTTTCAGTAAGGATGAAAGGGTTCTTTGGTTTTATAAAAATATTTATAAAAAATTAATAAGGTTAACCTTAAAAAGCAATTCGTATATTGTTGTGCAAACAGAATGGATGAGATATGCAGTTGTGGAACAATTTAATTGGAATTCTAAAAAGATATCGGTAATAAAACCCAATATAAAAGATATTGCTGTCGAAAAAATTTCAAAGATAGACTTTAATGATAATGAGTTTCATCTATTTTATCCGGCAAATAGTGAGGTATATAAAAATCATAAGTTAATTATAAAGGCTTTAAAGTATATTAAGGATAACAAACCGGAGATAAGTAGAAATATAATATTACATTTTACTTTAGAGGGGATTCCAAATAATAATAGAAATACAGTATTGGTAAATTTAATAGAAGATTTACGGGTTGATGAGCAAATTAAATATGAAGGGAAAATGCCTTATGAAAGAGTTTTATCCTTTTATAAGGCATGTAACTTGATGGTTTTTCCAAGTTATGTTGAAACATTTGGTTTGCCCCTGATTGAAGCGGCAAGTTTTGGAATGCCAATACTGGCAGCAGATATGAATTATGCCAGGGAAGTTATAGGTGATTATGAAGGAGTTAAATTTTTAGATTATAAGGATGCAAAACTTTGGGCGGAAAATATTATTTATTTGTATAATAAAAGAATAAAATATACTCCATATAATGTCAATTATGAAACATCCTGGAAGGATTTTTTTAAATTGGTCGAGAAGTTAATAGTATGATAGAGGAGAGGTGGTCTAATGTTTAAAGGTAAAACTTTACTCATTACCGGAGGAACCGGTTCGTTTGGCAATGCAGTTTTAGAGAAATTTTTAAACACAGAAGTAAAAGAAATACGTATTTTTAGCAGAGATGAAAATAAACAGGAAGATATGAGAATAAGGCTAAAGAATGCTAAGGTTAAGTTTTATATTGGAAATATTAGGGATTATGAAAGTATAGATTCGGCTACAAGGGGCGTAGATTATGTATTCCATGCGGCTGCACTTAAACAGGTTCCTTCCTGCGAGTTTTATCCTATGGAGGCAGTGAAAACTAACATTTTAGGGACAGAAAATGTATTGAATGCTGCCATAAATAATAAAGTAAATAGGGTAATTGTATTAAGTACAGATAAAGCGGTATATCCTATTAATGTAATGGGAACTTCCAAGGCAATGATGGAAAAATTAATGGTAGCTAAATCAAGAATTGCCGGTGAGGAAACCACTATATTGTGTGGTACACGTTACGGGAATGTTATTGCCTCAAGAGGTTCGGTAATCCCATTATTTATAAGGCAGATAAAGAGTGGATATCCTTTGACTGTAACTGATTCCAAGATGACCCGATTTATGATGTCAATGGATAGTGCAATTGATTTGGTGTTATATGCATTTAAACATGCTAGACAGGGAGATATATTTGTTAAGAAGGCTCCGTCATGTACTATAGGGGATTTAGCTCATGCTTTAAGGGAGTTATTTAATGCGAAAAATGAAATTAAAATTATTGGAACCCGTCATGGGGAAAAGTTATATGAAACTCTACTTACCCGGGAAGAAATGGCCAAAGCCGAGGATTGTGGAAATTATTTTAGGATTTCAGCTGATTCGAGAGATTTGAATTATAATAAATATTTTATTGAAGGTGAACCGGAAGTATCAACAAAAGAAGATTATAATTCACACAACACTCAAATTTTAAATGTTGAGCAGATCAAAGAAAAGTTACTACAACTTGATTTTATAAAAAAAGAATTGGAAGGCTGGAACAAATAATGAAAATACTTGTAACGGGTGCAAAGGGATTTGTAGGCAAAAATCTTATTGCAGAGCTAAAAAATAAAGGCTATGTAGATATTTATGAATTTGATCAAGATACCGAAAAATCACTACTTGATGAATATGCAAAAAAATGTGAATTTGTTTTTCATCTTGCTGGGGTAAACCGACCAAAGGATGAAAAAGAATTTATGGAAGGTAATTTTGGATTTACATATGAACTGCTTGAACTTTTAAAGAAGCATAATAATAAGGCTCCAATCTTGATTACATCATCAACACAGGCAGAGAAGGATAACCCCTATGGAGTAAGTAAAAAAGCTGCTGAAGACTTACTATTTGCTTATGGCAAAGAAACGGGTGTTAAAGTTCTGGTATATCGACTTGTAAATCTTTTTGGGAAGTGGTGCAAACCAAACTATAACAGTGTCGTTGCTACATTTTGTTATAACATTGCAAGGGATTTAGATATTCAAATAAATGCTCCGGATGCAGAGCTGACATTATGCTATATAGGTGATGCGCTGGTTGAATTTGTAGCAGCTCTTGAAAACAAGGAAACAAGAGCAGGAAAATTCTGTATTATTCCAACGAATTATAAAATTACACTTGATATGCTTGCTGAGAAGCTTTATTCCTTTAGAAAGAATAGAGACACTTTGATTATGCCCTCACTTGAGAGTAATTTTGATAAAGCTTTATACGGAACGTTTTTATCTTATTTAGCGGAAGATAATTTTTCATATAAGCTAAAGAAAAATGTAGATAACAGAGGTTGGTTAGCCGAGTTTATTAAATCCGAAAGCATGGGCCAAATATTTGTTTCAAAAACAAAACCTGGTATTACAAGAGGTAAACACTGGCATCACACAAAGGTTGAAAAATTCCTGGTGATTCAAGGAGATGTGGTTATTAAATTTAGAAAAATAGATTGTGATGAGGTAATTGAATATAAAGTAAATGGCGAAACACCTGAGGTTGTGGATATACCTACAGGATATACCCATTCTTTCGTTAATATTGGGAAAGAAGATGTTATAACTCTTTTTTGGGCGAGCGAGATAATTAATTTGGATAAACCAGATACATACTATTTGGAGGTTTAATATGGAAAAACTCAAACTAATGACCATTATAGGGACAAGACCTGAAATAATAAGATTATCAGCAGTTATTAAGGCCTGCGATAAATATTTTAAGCATGTTTTAGCACATACCGGACAGAACTGGGATTATACTTTAAATGAAATCTTTTTTAAGGATTTAGATTTAAGGAAGCCTGACTTTTATTTGGATGCAGTAGGGGAAAATTTAGGGGAGACCATAGGGAATATAATAGCTAAATCATTTACATTGTTTGAAAA
>Ga0268276_1002858_pt1 | contig 14140 bp, 5 predicted proteins | sample saktaG_4_FD_190145 | JGI IMG/M metagenome (GOLD analysis project Ga0268276, IMG submission 190145) | Saline water microbial communities from Sakinaw Lake, British Columbia, Canada - sak_2010_1_5_45m | ecosystem: Environmental > Aquatic > Non-marine Saline and Alkaline > Saline ...
GCCGCGCCCGCTACACCGAGCAAAACGGCATCCGCCAAACCACCTATTCGTATGGGCCGGCATTCACCACCGTCTACACCGGCCCCGCAGGACTGGCCTCCCCCGTCTGGCAAAAGACCATCACCGACCTTCTTGGCCGCACCATCCGCACCGAACGCCCCGGCTTCGGCGGCAGCGTCCTCGTCACCTCCAACTTTTTCGACACCGCCAACCACCTCGTCCGCACCTCTTCCAGTTCTGCGGGCGGCGTTTACGCCGTCACCCTCTTCGCCTACGACTCTCTCGGTGCCCAAACCCTCACCGCCCAGGACCTCAATCTCAACGGCGTCCTCGACCTCGCAGGCCCCGACCGCGTCACCTCCAACGCCACCGAATTCGTCCAGATCGACGGCAACTGGTTCAGCGAATCCCGCAACTACACCTTCCCTGAAGACAATAGCGCCACCGCGCTGCTGACCGGCCTCCAGCGCACCCGCCTGACCGGCCTCGGCGCTGCCATGACCGTCACGGTCGACGGAACGGCATACACAGGCGTCTTAACGGCCCAGTCCATCAGCGAAGACCTCCTGGGCAACACCTCCACCAACTACACGGTGATCGACCGCGACAACAGGACCGTCGTGCAGGTCTCCACCGCCCCGGATTCCGTGAACGACCAATACCAGGTCTCCATCAACGGCCTCACGCAATCCACCCTCTCCAAAACCGGCGTCCTCACCACCTACACCCACGACGCCCTCGGCCGCCAGGTATCAGCGCTCCAAGGTGGACCGGGCGCACCGCGCACGGTCGGCTCCTTCACCCATTACAACTCCCTCGGCCAGCCAGACTGGGTTGAAGACGCCCTCTCCAACCGCACCACCTTCGCGTATGACACCACCACCGGTCGCCGCATCGCCGTCACCGACGCCCTCTCCAACACCACCTACACGGCGTATGACCCTGAAGGCCGCATCCTCGCCACCTGGGGCGCGACCTATCCCGTCGCGTACGCTTATGACGCTTACGGACGCATGGTTGTGATGGCCACCTTCCGCGTTGAAGGCGGGACTGGCGATCAGACGCAATGGCTGTACGACGAAGCAACCGGCCTCCTCACCAACAAGGTCTACGCAGACGGCAAAGGCCCCTCCTACACCTACACGCCGGACGGCCAACTCGCCACCCGCACCTGGGCGAGGGGCGTGACCACCACCTACAGCTACACCAACACCACGGACGAACTGATCGGCATTGACTATTCCGACGCCACCCCTGATGTGATTTTTGCGTATGATCGTCTCGGTCGCCAAGTCGCCATCACCGACGCCACGGGCACCCGATCATTCAGTTACAACGACGCCTTGCAACTCGCCGCCGAGACGAACGCCTTCGGCACGATCACGCGGCACTATGATTCATTCGGGCGCAGTTCTGGACTTGCGGTAGGAGCCAACTATCAGGTCGGGTATGGTTACTCGGACGACGGCCGTTTTGCATCCGTCACCTCATCCGTGCAATCCGTGTCATCTGTGGTTAAATATTCCTACCTCCCCAACTCGGATTTGATTTCCGGTTGGAGCAATGGCATACTTTCAACTGTGAAGAATTACGAAGCTCATCGCGACCTCATTACCGCCGTTGATAACCAAGCCGGTGCCAGCATCATCTCCCGCTTCGGCTACGTGAACGACGCTCTTGCCCGCCGCGTGCAGCGCATGGATTCGGGTAGTGCCACCGCGACCAACCAGTTCGGTTACAACCCACGCTCGGAACTGACCTCAGCCTCCATGAGCACGAACGCCTACGGCTATGCGTATGACGCGATAGGCAACCGCACGGCAGCCTCCGCCAACGCCGAGGCCCTTACCTACGCCGCCAACGCGCTTAACCAGTACACGAATATCACGGACGGCGACGTGGTCGTCCCCCGCTGCGACCTCGACGGGAACATGACCGCCTACGGAGGATGGACCTTCGCGTGGTCCGGGGAAAACCGGCTCATTCAGACGTCGAACGCCGTTCATCTAGTTTCATACGCCTACGATTATCAGGGGCGGATGTTCGCCAAGGTCGTAGATGGGCAGACAAACGGTCTGGTGTGGGACGACTTCACCATTATTGCCGAAATACGTTCGGGCGTGACGAACTGGAACGTCTGGGGCTTAGACCTCTCCGGCACGCTCCAAGGCGCGGGCGGCGTCGGCGGGTTGCTGGCCGTGAACCGCAACGGTACGACTTACTACCCTTACTATGACGCCAACGGCAACATCACGGACTACGTGGCCACCAACGGCGCTATCCCCGCGCACTACGAGTACTCGCCATTCGGTGAGATTGTTGTTCAGTCTGGAGACCAGTCCGATGCCTTCACCCACCGCTTCAGCACCAAGCCGTGGTGCGAGGTGACAGGGATGAGCGAGTATGAGTTACGCATGTACAACCCAGGGTTGGGGAGGTGGCTTAGCCGGGATCCGATAGAGGAGAACGGAGGAATTAGTCTTTACGGTTTTCTTGATAACATCCCGACACACAGGGTAGATAAAGACGGGCAAATGCCGGTATATTGGGGGCCGGGATTCCCATATCCCGCCCTTCCAGGAGATCCACATGTTGTTCCTGATAAGAAAAAGTGGAAATTTCCAAAACCAAAAATGGATTGTGGTGGGCTTGTGACACCTTGTTGCAGCAGGTCAGACTGTATGCTCGATGTACATGAACGAGGGGACAACTGTCGTAAAGATGGCGCTTCGGGGTGCTTTTACTTTTGCGCGTTGGCATGCACGGTTAGTTCTGGAGGTTATATTGGTTGTCTATCTGTTTGTTGGTCCTATTGTGAGGCTTCTATGTTGCTGGGATGCAGTGCTGGGGAAGCTGTTTGCGTCGGTCTTTGCACAACATGCCCTCAACTTTAATTCGCTAATGATCTGGAGGGATTACAATGGACATTCACATGATTCTGCTCTTCTCTTCCTTGGTTTGTGGGTTTATCAATCTTGGACATTACTTCTTTGATCGCAATAGTCAAAACAAACTATTTTATGTGTTAGATAGTGGGAAACTCAGAAAAGCACACGGTGCTTTTATGATCATCATAGCATTCATGTACGGCATGGATCGTGTAATATCCGATATGGGCTTTTTAACTCAGTTCGCGCTGGCTATATACTTAATGTTCATCAATATTGACGGCATTATTCATCGAATAAATGAGAGGCCCGATAATCAGCGTCAGATGCAAAAAGCGACCCGCCCAGCGACAACTCCTCCGCCCGCACCCCAGCCCCAGCCGTCCGTAACCGCACCCCCCGTTGATGACAAAGTGAATGAATGAAAGGCTTTAGCGCCACGCACGCCCTCTCCGCACCATACACACAGCATCACCCGCCAATACGACACACTCTGGCGCCCTTCCGGCTTGTCTCTCTTCAATCCTGCATATCCAATTTATAAGGTACAGACCATTTGTTGTAAATTTATAAGGGACAGACCATTTGTTGTGACTTCGCACGCGAGTAGCTCAGTAAGCGTCTCACCAACCGCATCTTCCTTTAAAACATCAGGTCGCCGATACTGGTTGCATGAAAGGAGCAATCGGCATGAGCGAATCGAAAGAAGGATGGGCTGAACGTCGGGCGGCAACGCGGCGGGAGTGGGATCGGATTATCGGGGAGTTCGAAGCAACCGGAATGACCGGGGCGGCGTTTTGCCGGGATCGCGGGTTTCCCGTAAGCGTCTCACCAACCGCATGTCTGCGGGGCGGCGAGGGCCGGGTCAGCCAGCGGCAAGATCCGCAGTCTGGCGCACCCATCGTTCGGGGATGAGCGATGAGATTTGGCCGGTCGTCATCAGCGGCAGGCGCTGCATCACATCGAGCAGGTAGGCGTAGGGGTCTTCTTTGGCATTTTTGCAAGTCGTGATGATGGTCAGCAGGTTGGCGGCGGCCCGACCGGCATCGCGGTCGCCGATGAACAGCCAGTTTTTTCGTCCGAGAGCGATAGGACGGATCGCATTTTCCGCCGGGTTGTTGTCGATGGCAGCCTGGGGGTCTTCGACGAAGCGGATCAGTCGGTTCCAATAGGTGTTGGCGTAGGCGAGCGCTTTGCCCAGGCCCGACTTCGGCGGCGTGCCCGGAAGCAGCGCATCCAGCTTCGCCCGGATCACGGCGAGCACGGGCAGGCTCCGCTCACGCCGCGTGGCGAGACGAATGTCGTCGTCGGCATCGGCGATGTCCCGTTCGATCAGAAAGAGTTCTTTGATTATCGCCAGAAACTCCGCCCCCTCGCGCGGAGCATCGCTCTTGTGCGCGTCAAAGAAGTAACGCCGCGTATGCGCCCAGCAGCCGTACAGCCTGGATTCATCCGTCACGCCGTCTGCCGACAACACGAGTTTGTCATGCACGGCATAGGCATCACACGTGATCTTTCCCGAATACCCTTTGAAGAACGCGAGCGGTCCGTCGGCAGCGCGTGAGACGGTGAAGTCGAAAACCGTCCACGGCCCATCGCGCGGCGTCGCCCGCGCAACCCAGAAACGCGATTCGCGAATACGCCGTCCGTTCGGTTTGCTCGGGTTGCTCTCCAGCAGATCGACCGGTGTGTCGTCGAAATGGACCATGCCCGTCTCAAACAGGCGATTTTTGATCTCACCAGCCAGAAGTCCCAGCGCCAGGCCGCATTCTTTGGCCCAGCGGCAAATCGTCTGACGAGAAATCTCGATCCCGGAGCGCTTGAACATGTTTTCCAGCCGGTAGGCGGGAAGATGGTCGGCATACTTCGAGACGACGACGTGCGCCAGCAGGGTCTCGTCCGCCAGGCAGCGGGGCACGAGGCGCTCCGGGGCTGGCGCGATGACCACGCCGTTCTCTTCCGCGCCAGCCGGGCTGCCGTACTTGGGACGGCGGACCACCTTCACAAAAAACCGTCCGGGCGTGTAGGCCAGCCGTTCGCTGTCCTCGTGGCCGATGCACGGGCGCGGTGTGCCGTCGGCCAAAACTTTCTCACCCTCTGGAATATCCACGACGATGACTTCGCGGGGCAGCGTCTGCGGCAGCTCGCCGCGCCCGCACGGCGACGCCCGGCGTGTGTGCGCCTCGACTACGGACTCCGGCCCGGCAGGTTCGGGTGCGGCGGGCGGGTTCTGCTCGATCGCCTGGATCATCAGTCCGTCCAGATACGTCTGATTCGGGTCGATTCGTTCGCTCTTGCTTCCGAACATCTGCCGCTTGAGCCACGCGACCTGATTCGTCAGAAGCTTGATCTGCTCTTCCATCAGGTGGAGCGCTTCGTCCTTGGCCTGAAGCATCTCCCGCAAAACACGGCATTCATCCCCCGGCGTCTGGTTGAGCCGGAGCGCTTCCTCAAACGTCATGCTGGCTGAAATTACGGACATTATCACTCATCAATTAAGATGAATGCAGTGTACATTCTTCCTGCTGAAAAAGCAAGCAAAATAATCAAAAAAGACCAATAAAAATGCTGTTTTTTCAGGAAGCGCACCACCTCGGGCTGCGCCGGATTACGCGGACGGTTACTCCCTCCAGGAGCAATGCCAGATCGGGGGTTATTAGGGTCAGACCTAGAATCTAGAAAGTTGTTGCAGTGCGAAGTGAGGGCATGGTAAGATTGCGACATGGCACGACCTTGGCGAGTGCGATATGCGGGAGCAAAGTATCACCTGACGGTGAGGGGGAACGGTCGCGCGGCCGTGTTCTTGGAGCCCGGTGACTATGAGCGGTTCATGGAGCAACTGGACGCCGCGCTGGAGGCGGACGGGGTTGTCCTGTATGCCTACGTGCTCATGCCGAACCATTACCATCTGTTCGTCGAGACGCCAGCAGGGAATGTGAATCGATTCATGCAGCGGCTGAACACGGCGTACGGCATGTACTTCCGTTTCAAGCATGGTCGGCCGGGGCACTGTTTCCAAGGGCGTTACGGGGCGAAGCTGGTGGCGGGGGATCGCTACATTCTCGGGCTGACACGCTACATCCACCTGAACCCGGTCAAGGTGAAGGGGATGGAGCCGTCCTCGCCGGATGACAAGCGGGACGTGCTGCGGGGGCGGTTGTACAGCAGCTACCGCGGGTACGCCGGTCTGGCGGAGCCGGAACCGCGGGTGGACTATCGCTGGCTGGCTGTCATGGGACGACGGTCGGACCGGGAGAACAGACTGGCGTATCGCGGTTTCGTCGAGTCGATGCTGGGCAAGGAGGATGCGTTCCTTTTGGATGAGATCGGCAAGAGCCGGTACGCCATAGGCGACGAACAGTTCCGGGCGGAGACGGAACAGGCGGTGAGGGAAAGGCGGCCGGAGCGAGCGGAAACGGGGGACGTTGACTGGCCCGTGGAGCGGCGTCCGAATTTGGAGACTGTGGCGGGGGAGGCCGCTGGCGTGCTGGGTGTCGTCCTGTCGGACGTGCGCGCCGACGGCCATCGGTTGGGAGACCGCAAGGCGCTCGTGGTGGAGTGGTGCTGCCGCCTGAGCGACGCCTCGCAACGCGCGGTGGCGCGTCATTTGGGGTACGGGAGCGAGTCGGCGGTCGGGAAGGCCCGGAAGCGGGCGCAAGCGGCGCTGGCGCAAGAGTCTGGATTCGCCGAGGCCGAGCGGGAACTACTCCGGCGTCTGAGCGCAATGCAAAGAGTAAAAGGCGACAACCATGCAAGCTCAAAATCTAGATTCTAGTCTGACCCTGAAATTGCCCGTCTCGAACTCGACCACGGCCGGAACGGCCCTGATCGGACTGCGGCAACAGCGCATCCGAACCGCCGCCGCCAGCGCTTTGAAGCGCATGGAACATCGGCGCCCAGGACGTGGGATGTAAGGTGTGAAGACTGGAACTCATTGGGTTGACTGTATCGAGGAAGGGAGCACAGAATGCGAAGCGTGAAGAGTCTGTTAGTTTGTCTTGTCACAGGGATCGGGTGCGCGTGGCTGGCCGTCGGTGACCCGATCAATAATCCGCCGGCAGGGGGCGGCGACCACCCCTGCACGACATGTTCTTGCCAATTCGAAATGCAGGGAGGCACGGGACCATCTGATTCCTTCCCGGGCGCGTCGGTCGGCGCAGACACCCCCTGCGCATCAGGCTCATGCTCGGCCCCCGGCGGCGCGTATATCACGCCCTTCGGCTCAGGCGCGGCCGAGGCGGGATCTCTTTCCGTGACGCTCAACCTGGGGTGCCCGGCATTCCCCGGCGCCCTCTCAGGCGGCTCCCTGTACCTGTACGCGCAGGCGCCTTCCGCGCAGTTGGCGACACCCGAGGCGCTGTCCCACACGTTTGGCACCCGGATTCCATTCGTGTCGGTTGTCAAGACCGCTGGCGGCGAACCGCGCGAGGTGACGCTGGAGAGTCGTAACGGCAGACAGATAAAGTTCCGGTTCGAGGACGGCAGCGCCTGGGCGTACCCGCAGGCCATGTTTCGCGGCGAGACCCTGCGACTGTTCATGGTGGATTCCAACGGCGTGGCGGTGACGCAGCACCCGGCCTGGTACGACCTGGCCTACGGCAACGGGAACGTGGACCGGTTCGCGGCGCACCCCGAGACATCCGGAACCCGCCCGCTGCTCGCGGTCTACGCGGCCGGCGGGCGCTGGCTGACGCTGAGCAACAGTTGCCTGGAGGTGATCCGGGACACGGCCAACGCCTTGCGCCAGATCAAGACCGCCAACACGCTGGCCGACATCGTCACGGAAACCGATCGCAAGTACCGAATCGACTTCTACGCCATCACCGACGTGCAGAAGACTGGCAGCCTGTACGTTTCCAGCGGCGTGCCGAAAGTGACTTGGACGATTGAAAACCCATCGGCATCGTCCGTGGACCGGCTTACGATCACGCGCACGACCGGCGGGGCCACGAAGGTGTACGACGCCCGGTACACCTCGTACTTCGGCCGATGGGTCGTGACCGCGCCCGGCGATTTGCGCAAGGAGGAGAGCTATTCTTTCTGGGATGCGTCGGAGACCCTCCGCGAGGAGCACCGGAAAGTATCGAATCAGGCGGGCCAGGTGGTCCGGCATTCGATCATAAAGTGGCAGAAGTTTGCATGGGATCAGGCCGTCGTGGCCGAAGTCAACGATCCCGACGGCGCGGCGCTGACCACGACGAACACCTACTACACCAACCCGGCGGAGGCCGGTCGGTATTCCCGGCTGAAGACCGTCCTGAATGCCGATGGATCCTGGGTGCGCTACGACTACGACGGAACGGGGCGCAAGATCGAGGAAGTGCGCCCCGTTGGCGACAGTCCCCTGACCGCCACGAAAGCGCAGGCGCGCGTGACGACCTACAGCTATGCGCCGGTAGAGGCCAATGACACAGCCATCCTCGGCGACCAGCGACCCCGGACCGTCGTCGAGACCGCCCTGGGACAGGAAGTCTCGCGGACCTACCAGGCGTACGCACTCATTGGCGGGGAACAGGTCGAAATCACCGAGCAATGCGCCCAACCGGGCGCCGCATACGGGGCCGCCTCGAACCAAAGGACCGTCAGCCGCCATTACGGCGCGACCAACGCGGTGGCCTTGGCGGGCCTCCTGCGGCAAGTCGAGCGGCCCGACGGCACGACCGCGAGTTATGACTACTCGTTCGGAACCTGCAACGCCACCGAACCGTCTTTCACCGCTGGCGCGGGCGATGCGTATCGGGTCATGGTGACCGACGGCACGATGGACCACCCCGAGGGGATCGCCAACAAGACCACGCGGAAGACGGCCGTCTACGACAGTCGCGGATTCAACGTGCTCTCCGAGACCTGGGTCTTTGCGGGCGGAACGAACTACGCCCGTGTGGCCTGGACGGTTCGGGAGTTCGATGCGTTCGGACACGCCACGACCGTCCTGTATTCCAATGGCCTGCGCGAAGAGGCGACCTGGGACGACTGCTGTGGCAAGGCTTCGGACGTGGCGGCCGACGGCATGCAGCGCGACTATGTCTATGATGCCCTGGGCCGGCTGAGCATCCTGGACAAGACAACCGGAACCGGCACGAATCTCATTGAGGTGTACGACTATGATGCGGCCGGCGCCCGCCTCTCTACCACGCGCTACGGCGGGAATTTGATCCAGACCACCAGCAACCGCTACGACACCGCCGGTCGTCAGATCGCCAGCATTGACGCTGCCGGTCTCGTCACCACCTACGCCTACCCCAACCCGCTCACCCGCGTCACCATCTCCCTTGGCGGCCTCCTCACCAACACCTCCGTCCGCTACCCCGACGGCCGCGCCCGCTACACCGAGCAAAACGGCATCCGCCAAACCACCTATTCGTATGGGCCGGCATTCACCACCGTCTACACCGGCCCCGCAGGACTGGCCTCCCCCGTCTGGCAAAAGACCACCACCGATCTTCTCGGTCGCACCATCCGCACCGAAAGCCCCGGCTTCTCTGTGTCTTCTGTGCCTTTTGTGGCCACAAATTCATCCTTCTACAATAGCCTCGGCCAGCTCATCCGCACCACTTCCCCCGGCCAGGCCGACACCCTCTACGTCTACGACTCTCTCGGTGCCCAAACCCGCTCCGGCCTCGACCTCAACCGCAACGGCGTCCTCGACCTCGCTGGCCCCGACCGCGTCTCCGAGTCCTTCACGGCCTACCAGTCCGATGGGTCCGACTACTGGCAAGTCTCCGCCTCGATCCTCTATCCCCACGACGGCTCCGCCGCCCCCGTCACCAACGCCCTTCAGCGCACCCGCCTGACCGGCCTCGGCCTTAATTCTGCATTCGGAATTCAAAATTCAGAATTCATCTCCCAGGACCTCCTCGGCAACTCTACCCTCTCCCGCACCTTCGTTGACCGCGATTCCAAGACCGTCACCCAAACCACCCTCTACCCCGACTCCACCAACGCCGCTACCCAGGTCACCATCAACGGCCTCGCCCAATACAGCATCAGCAAAACCGGCGTCCGCACCGACGCCGGTTATGACGCGCTTAGTCGGCAAATCTCAGGAAAAGTAGACGCGGCGTCCCCGCCGCGTTCCGTTGGCTCCGTCACTCATTACAACTCCCTCGGCCAAGTCGACTGGGTCGCCGACGCCCTCTCCAATCGCACCACCTTCGCCTACAGCCCCACCACCGGCCGCCGCATCTCCGTTACCGACGCCCTCTCGAACACCACCTACACGGCGTATGATCCTGAAGGCCGCGTCACCGCCACCTGGGGCGCAACCTATCCCGTTGCCTACGCTTACGACGCCTACGGACGCATGGTTGTCATGGCCACCTTTCGCGTTGAGGGCGGGGCCGGTGACCAGACCCAGTGGCGCTACGACGAAGCGACCGGCCTGCTGACCAACAAGGTTTATGCCGACGCCACCCCTGATGTGACCTTTGCGTATGATCGTCTCGGTCGCCAAGTCGCCATCACAGACGGCACCGGAACCCGGTCGTTCGCCTACAACGACGCATTTCAACTCGCCGCCGAGACCAACGCTTTTGGCACGATCACGCGGCAATATGATTCATTCGGTCGCAGTTCCGGGCTTGCGGTAGGATCTGCCTATCAGGTCGGGTATGGCTACTCGGGCGATGGCCGTTTTGCGGCCGTCACCTCATCCGTGCAATCCGTGTCATCCGTGGTTGAATATTCCTACCTCCCCGGCACCGACATCCTCTCCGGTTGGACCAACTCCGCCGGGTTCGCGGTCACCCGCGCCTTCGAGCCACATCGCGACTTGCTTACCGCCGTCAGCAATCGCTATAATGGCGCCACTGTGAGCGCATTCGATTATATCAACGATTCCATCGCCCGTCGCACCCAGCGGATCGACTCCGGTAGTGCGACCGCGACCAACGCATTCGGGTACAACCCCCGCTCGGAATTGATTGTCGCCGCCATGTGTACGAACTCCTACGGCTATGCCTACGATCCGATAGGAAACCGCCTGGCGGCCACCAACAATGACGAAGTGCTGACCTACCTGGCCAACGCTCTCAACCAATACACCAATATCGCCGATGGTCTCACGCTGACGCCCGTCTATGACTTGGACGGTAACATGACCAACTACAACGGCTGGACCTTTGCTTGGTCTGGAGAGAACCGGCTTATTCTGGCGTCCAACGCCCAGCATCTGGTAACCTACGCTTACGACTATCAAGGCCGGATGGTGTGGAAACAGGTCTCCACCAACGCGGTCGTCCTCTCCACCCGCACACTCCTCTGGGACGGCTACAACATCATCCAGTCCCTCACACACACCCAAACCCACACCCTCACAAACTCTTACCTCTGGGGCCTCGACCTCTCCGGCACTCTCCAAGGCCTGCCTGCCGCGACGGGCGCGGCGCAGGCAGGCGCGGGAGGCGTCGGCGGGCTGCTGGCCGAAGTCCAAGACGGCTCACCCTATTTCGCCGCGTTCGACGCCAACGGCAATGTCACGGAATACCTCTCCACCAACGGCGCCATCGCCGCGCACTACGAGTACTCGCCCTTTGGTGAGATTGTTGTTCAATCCGGCGACCTGGCCGATGCCTTCACTCACCGCTTCAGCACCAAGCCGTGGTGCTCGGTCACGGGGTTGAGCGAGTATGAGTTCAGAAAGTACAGTCCGGGGGTGGGGAGGTGGCTATCGAGAGATCCGATCGGGGAAGAAGGCTGGAAGGAGCATTCCTATTTCAAGCACGACTCAAGGATAGCGAAACCACAAGTGGGTTCACTCGTCGAAAAGATACAGGCGTCAAGTGACGCATTCTTGGGGTTATTACACATGGGTATATGGGATGAGGCAAGACTTCAGCTTCTCGATAATCTCGTTAGACAACTGAATCAGGTGGCTCCTGATCTAGTGGAAGATTGGGGACGTAAACTGGCGAATGTCCATCGTCTCGGTGATCTCGTTAAGCGCAATGCCGACTACTTTGTGTCGCAGCACGAACTCGCCAACTTATATTTAAATTGCCGTAACAATATGATCCAAACGGTTGATCCGCTTGGTCTTTGGGGCGCGCCGCAGAAGAACTGCAACTCTTGGAGTTGTGAAGGACCTTGCGAGAGTGGGCCATTTATTGGCACTTGTGGAACAGTCCCCTTGATAAGCGGACCTGCGAAGGGCTGCCCTTTGTGCAAGTGTATCATCTATCAATTATAATTATGACCTGTAGAAGCGCTATGCCCTCACCGGAGCGCGGGCGGGATGCGTGCTTTTCCGCTGCTTTCCCTCTGTTGTGCGGACGGGACGCCACGCTTCTGAGATTGAACATGCTATAATTAGAATTGCTGATCAGCTATGGAGGACACCCATGATCATCATCCGCTCTGCCAATGATTTGTCGCAAATCAACAACACAAATGTATCTAATGTTCACTTGCCAAGCCTGTTGGCAACTTTTGGGCGCAAAGGATACGCTTCACGAAAGAAGGATTTCCTTGTGGTTATTTTGGCAGTCATGCAGTCGCGTTGTCGTTGTGACAAAGGCATTACATTTTCTGTTGATTGGGTCGTTCGTCATCTTGGATGCCCTGACTATGTGAACGAAGATCCCAGTACGGGCTATTTTGATCTTTTCTATATCGTGGACAACGGATGCACAGTTGTATCTGTCGATGTGAGATCTTATCACTTTGTCACTTTTGGTGTGTTTGACTACGCACAACTGAATGACCTTTTGCAAAAGGTGCCTCTTCCCCGATGGGTGGATGTTCATCCGTCCAACTCGCCGCTGGCGCGTCAATCGCGTCACTCGGGTCAACAGGATCCCTCGACGTCACCCGCTGGCTCTACGATCTCCCCACCGGCCTCCTCACCAACAAACTCTACGCCGACAACCTCGGCCCGTCCTACACCTACACCCCCGATGGGAAACTAGAAACTCGAAACTGGGCGCGTGGTGTGACGACGACCTACGCCTACACCAACAACACGGGCGAACTGATCGGCATTGATTATTCCGATGCCACGCCGGATGTGGCTTTTGCGTATGATCGCCTCGGTCGCCAAGTCGCCATCACAGACGCCACCGGCACCCGCATGTTTGCCTACAACGACACATTGCAGCTCGCCGCCGAAACGAACGCCTTCGGCGTCATCGTCAGGGCCTATGACGGGCTGAGCAGAAGCGCAGGCTTCTCTCTCTTCAATCCTGCAAATCCTGTTAATCCTGTCCAAAGCATCACCTACGGCTATTCCGCCCTGGGTCGTTTTGCCGTCATCACCTCATCCGTGCAATCCGTGTCATCCGTGGTTGAATATTCCTACCTCCCCGGCTCAGACATCCTCTCCGGTTGGGCCAACTCTTCCGGCCTGGCCGTCACGCGCACCTATGAGACCAATCGCGACTTGCTTACCGCCGTCAGCAATCGCTATAATGGCGCCACTGTGAGCGCATTCGATTATGTCAACGATGCTCTGGCCCGCCGCACCCAGCGGATCGACTCCGGCAGTGCCGCCGCGACCAACCAGTTCGGCTACAACCCCCGATCCGAACTCACCTCCGCCGTTATGGACACGAACGCCTACGGCTACGCGTTTGACGCTATTGGAAACCGCACGGCGGCCACCAACAACGCCGCGGCCCTTACCTACTCCGCCAACGCATTGAACCAATACACCAACATCACGGACGGCACGGTACAGGTGCCGCAGTACGACCTCGACGGGAACATGACCGCCTACGGTGACTGGACCTTCACGTGGTCCGGGGAGAATCGGCTCATTCAGGCGTCGAACGCCGTTCATTTAGTTTCATACGCCTACGATTATCAGGGGCGGATGTTTGCCAAGGTCGTAGATGGGCAGACGAACGGTCTGGCGTGGGACGACTTCACCATTATTGCCGAAGTGCGTTCGGGTGTGACGAACTGGAACGTCTGGGGGCTTGACATCAGCGGTAGACTCCAAGGCGCGGGCGGCGTTGGCGGCTTACTTATCGTGAACCGCAACGGCACGAGTTATTACCCCTGCTATGACGCCAACGGCAACATCACGGACTACGTTGCTACCAACGGTGCCGTTGCAGCGCACTACAATGTATGAGAACCTGTAACCCGGCTATTGCAAGAGCCAGTCAAGCAAATAATGACGGGAATCGGTAATCGGTTAGCGACAGGGGTGCGGCAGGGTTGAGCGAGAGAAAGAGGAAGGATGGCGGAGCCACAGGCTATTTTTGTGGCACGCTTTTTGGAGGGACCGCGGTGGTTGATTTGCACGGCTGGCG
>Ga0268276_1002859_pt1 | contig 14133 bp, 10 predicted proteins | sample saktaG_4_FD_190145 | JGI IMG/M metagenome (GOLD analysis project Ga0268276, IMG submission 190145) | Saline water microbial communities from Sakinaw Lake, British Columbia, Canada - sak_2010_1_5_45m | ecosystem: Environmental > Aquatic > Non-marine Saline and Alkaline > Saline ...
TGAACGGCCTGGTTGTGCAGTTCAGCATCGCTCGGGACGAACCCCTGCACCCGCTGACGAAGCCCGAAAAGCGGCAACGACTTTTTGGAGATGATTAGCCCTGTAGGGAGACTCTAAACATTCCCTGAATTTCATTATATCACGTACCCCAAGCATTGTCAAGGACTTGGCATCGTGGCGTCATCTTCTCCTCAATGAACTCAACTATCTTCGCTTTGCCGGTGTTGGCGCTAAGACGCTCGTCCCTGGGATACGGATGTGGTCGACGTGTAAGTGTTATCGTGCTCGCCTGACGAACACACGATGCCCGGCGGCTCGAGCGTCGCCGCCTCGGCCTCGTGGATAGCGCCGCCGGGGACGTCCACCGCCATCGGCCGCCGACTGAACCTCTGAAAGTAGGACAGAGATACCTGCGGCCATTCGATGGCGTGGGCCTCCTGCATCGAGAGCTTTCTCAGCACCTCCTCGTGGCGCTGCAGGGCGACATGGGGCTTGAGCTCCACCCAGGTCTCCAGCATCCGACTGACGTACTCGACGCCGTGGTAATAGTACCAGGCAAGTTCGTCCCACAGCGTCCGCCCTGAGTGCATCTCATAATCCCACGGGACATGGTGGAACCACAGCAGGTATTTCTCCGGGCAGGCCGCGCGGTCGTCGAACAGGTCGCGGACCGGGGGGTAGTACTGCTCGACGGCATTGCTGCCGCTGCTGCTGCGGTCAAAACCCAACCCTTCGGCGTCGGCGCGATGGTAGTAAGGAGGGTTCCAATCCTCACGTCCCGTATCATAGTCAAGATCGGGGCCATAGTGGTGCCCTTCGCGCATGAGGTGATGCAGACCGAGCGGCGTCATGTAATTCACGCACGCTTCCCAGGAGCCCATCATCATATCCAGGATGGTCGCGACGGCTCCATCGTCGTTGGTGAACGTGGCGCGGATCCACTCCTCGGCAATCGCTTCCGAACTGAGGTGTTGATTCCAGGCCAGCCGGCCAAAGGCGTACCAGTTCGCCTGCGCAAAGTGGTGCCCGCACCAGTTGCGGTCGGAGCCGACGTTCGCCACGCCGGCGATGCCCGTCATGGGATAGCCGTGCAGACTGCCGTCAACGACTCTGGCCACTGTGGAGCCCTTCCCCTGGGCAAAGGTATCAGAGTCCAGCACCTCCTTCCACATCGGCGCCAGGTAAACCAGGTGTATCGCCTGCCCCAGGTATTCCTGGGTGACCTGGAATTCCATCATCAGCGGCGTCTTGGGCATCGCACCAAAGAGGGGGTGGAAGGGCTCCCTGGGCTGAAAGTCCACAGGGCCGTTCTTGACCTGCACAAACACGTTGTCGTCGAACTTGCCATCCAGTGGCACGAATTCTTTATATGCCCGTTTCGCCCGGTCGGGGTCGGTGTCGGCGTCGTAGACGAAGGCACGCCACATGACGATCCCCCCGTGGGGAGCCAATGCCCTGGCCAGCATGTTCGCGCCCTCCGCGTGGGTGCGGCCGTAATCAAATGGCCCAGGCATGCCCTCCGAGCCCGCCTTCACCAGAAACCCGCCAAAGTCGGGAATGTGGCGATAGATTTCGTCCGCCTTTTCCTTCCACCACCGTTCGACGTCTGGGTCGAGGGGGTCTGCGGTGTGTAGATTCCCAATGCCCCCATCTCTTATGAATCGGCCAGGTGTATCCAACGGTCTCAGGGGTGACGCGAAATTGGCGGAGAGGTACACCTTAATGCCGTAGGGCCGCAGGACATCGGCCAGGGCTGCCACCTTCTCCAGGTAATCGCCCCTCAAGATCCTCGGGTTTGCGTTGACGTTGTTCAGCACGGCGCCGTTGATGCCGATCGAAGCGCAGGCCCGGGCGTAGTCACGGTAGCGTGGACCGAGCGTGTCGGGGAGTTCCTCCCACTGCCAGAGGGATTCGCCGGCGTACCCGCGTTCGATCGAGCCATCCAGATTATCCCAGTGGTCGAGCAGGCGCAGTTGGACCCTCGGCCGCTCAGCGACGTCGAGCCCGGCGAGCGGCTGTTGGGTCTGCAGGAGCCGCAGGAAGTGAAAGCCGCCGTACAGCACGCCCAACTCGCTCCCGGCGGCGACCACGACCGCAGGCTCGCCGTCCACCGTGGCGGAGCGAATCACGTACCCTTCCGGGCCTTGCGCCTCGATCTGCTCGTCCCAGCCGAGGGCGGCGATTTGGGACGCCGTCTGTGGTGTTCCGGTGAGAAGACCTGCCCCCTGCAGCCGGTCCTGGCCAACATCCACCGGCCCATCCAGCAACCCGGCCAGTCCCCGCTGCAATTCCGAACGGACCGCCGCCATCGTGGGCGAATCGCCGGGGACTGCGATTTCTTGCAGGTACGCTCGATAAGACGCCAGGCGCTCGGCGGGCCGAACTGGCCGGTAGCCCAACCACAGCTCATACCCATCCCTGGCTGGCGCATGTCCAGCGGCGAGTGTTGTGTCCGTCGTCATCTGCTCTGTCATGTTGCCCATCAGCGCCACTCGATGGGAAAGTGCATTTTCAGGCCTTTCACCTCAAGCAGCAACTGGTTACGCCGTACGTTTTCGGCCATCTTTTCTCACTCTTTCTGCAAGGCTACATTCGCCTCCAGCAACTCGTCGAGCAGCGGCTCGACCATCGCTGGGTCGCGCACCAGTGGATCGGTGGCCAGTGCGGCTAGCGCTGGCTCACGCTGGTTGGTCAGCGCAGCCTCGACGATCAGTTCTTGCCGGGCGACGTGAGGTGCAATCACGGCGTAGGCCGCCTGTGGCAGCGCGCCAACGGCCAGCGGCCGCACTCCCAGTGAGTCTACCTCCGCCATACACTCGACGACCGCTTCGCGCGGCAGGTTGTCTATCTGGCCATTGTTCGGCACGTTGACGATAAACTGGCCCGCCGGCCCTCCGGCGAGTGCGGCCATCACCGGCGCAAGCTGCTCCTGCGACCGCTGCAGTTTCTCCGTCTCCCCACCGACAAAGAGCTCGATCTGGGCACGGCGCAAGCGGGCCATCTCCTCACGCTGATCAGCCGTCGTCAGCACGACGCCGTAGCGACGGCCACGTTCGCTTGCTTCGGTCAGGAAGCCGGGGATGAACTCAGCCACGTGACGATCTCCCGCGCCGAACAGCACGCCGAGTTGCTCGAACAACGTCAGCTTGACTGCCAGCCGATCGGTAAAGACATCAAAAACTGAGTTGAGGTCGAGTTGACCCACCTGGGCGAATGGCCCGTGCTCCGCCAGCCAGTCGCGCAGCATGTCCATTCCATCACGCCCGCCGACGTCAAAGCGCAGAATGACTGGCAGGTGGTTGATACCCGCAACCTCAAGCGTGATTGCCTCTACCGGAACGTCGAGCAAACCCGCGAGATGACGACTTACGCCGGTCACCTCGTGGCACAACCCGATGGTGCGAATGTTGGTCGCACGAGTCATGCCACGGCAGATCGTGGTCATCGGATTGGTCAGGTTGAGCATCCAGGCATGGGGACACAGTTGCTCCATCTCGCGGGCGACCTGCACGGCGAAAGGGATGTGGCGCAGCCCGCGCGCCAGTCCACCAGGCCCCACCGTGTCGCCCACCGGCTGGTAGATGCCATAGCGCTCCGGGATCTCCAGATCGTTGCGCACCGCCGGAAGCCCGCCGATGGCGACGCACAAGATCACAAAGTCAGCGTCCCGCAGCGCCTCGGCACGATCTAGCGTAGCTGTGACCTGCAGACTCTCACCTACCTGCGCGACGATGCGCTCGCACGCGCGGGTCAGTAACTCAAGTGCGTCCGCGTCAATATCGTGAAGCACCAGGTTGGCGCCGGCCAATGTCTCGGTCAGTGCCATATCGGTCACCAGCTTCGGCGTCCACTGGACGCTGCCGCCGCCGATAAAAGCGATCTTCATCGCAGCCCTCTCCCCGGTCAGATAGGTGAAGAACTCGTGAAACATGGCACATCGAACATCAGACACCTACGGTGCGCTGGCCCGGACGATGAGTTCCGGTTGCAGCACAGTCTCCGTACATTCGCCGCTGTCAGTTCAGGATAGGCGGTCAACAAATGACGAGCGGTTTCTCGCCCGTTTTGTACTGAGGGGGAACAATGTCGCGTCCAGTCAGGATGGTGGGGCAAGGCAGCAGCAGCCAGGGCAGCGCGATAGCCCTTGGCCCGCTGGCGACTGCTGCGGGAGGCCAGGGGGCCAGCGAGGAAGCCCACCGCCCGGTGACCGGCCTGCAATAGATGTTGGGTAGCCAGTCGGCCGCCAGCCTCGTCGTCGATCAGTACTGAACCAACGACCCCGTCTCCTTCTAGCTGGCGATTGACCAGCACGGCGGCCGGGTGATGAGCCAATGCCGCTTCTAACTCGCTGTCGTCGAGACGCGAACTACAAGCACAACACCATCCACTTGCTTTTCTTCAAGCGATTGCAATACGCTCAATTCCCACTGTGGATCCTCTCTTCAACGCTGTTGGCCGTTAGCGCTAACAGGATTATATCACAGAGGTTTCGATTTGTCAAGAGGCAGCGTGAAACGTTCTCCCGCATTGGGCAAGAATTCTCTCGTGGTCGTGGGGGGGCATGGCAACCTTTCCTGAGCCTGGGGAAAGCAGGAACCCTGGTTCTAAAAGACCCTGAACGATGGCGCAGACCAGCCTCAGTCATAGGCGATGCCGAGCAGGGTCAGCTCGTCGGCGCGGTGGCAAGCGACCCAGTGGTCGTCGCTCAGTTCGCGCCACTGAGGAATCTCCTTGCTGCAGATGTCTTTGGCGTAACGACAGCGGGGATGGAATTTGCAGCCGGGGGGCGGGTCGGCCGGGCTGGGGACGTCCCCTGGGAGAATGATCCGCTTGGATATGTGATCCGGATCAGTGCGGGGCACTGCCGAAAGCAGGGCTTCTGTGTAGGGATGCATGGGGCCAGCGTATAACTCGTCGGCCGAGGCCAGCTCGACGATGACGCCCAGGTACATCACAGCCACCCGGTCGCTGATGTGTTCCACTACAGAAAGGTCGTGGGCGATAAAGAGGTAGGTCAGGCCAAACTCCTTCTGGAGATCCTCAAGCAGGTTGAGCGTCTGGGCCTGGATGGAGACGTCCAGGGCCGAAACCGGCTCGTCGGCCACGATGAGCTTGGGCCGCAAGGCCAGGGCGCGGGCGACGCCGATGCGCTGTCGCTGTCCGCCGCTGAAGGCATAGGAGTAACGACTCATGTGCTGCGCCCTAAGGCCGACCGCCTCCAAAAGCTCTCGGACCATTGATTTGAGCTCCGCGCCCTTGGCGATGCCGTGGATGCGCAGCGGTTCGCTGACGATGTCCATCACCGTCATCCTCGGGTTGAGGGAAGAGAAGGGATCCTGGAAAATGATCTGCATCTCGCGCCGCAGGGCCTTCATTTCATCTTTGGGGACTTCAAAGACGTTCACCATCTCCCCGTCCTGGCGGAACCAGACCTCACCTGCCGTTGGCTCGTAAGCGCGCAAGATGCAGCGACCAGTGGTGGTCTTACCACAGCCCGACTCCCCTACCAGTCCGAGAGTCTCTCCCTCTCGGACGAAGAGGTTCACGCCATCCACGGCCCGCACGTGGCCCACCACCCGTCGTAAGAAGCCCTTCTGGATAGGGAAGTACTTTTTCAGACCCTTGACATCTAATAATACAGGTGCTTTTGATTCCATGTTGCCTCTTGCAGCATTATCTCTTGACAGCCATCGTCTTGGTGGATCAAGACACTGGGTTACACGTACAGCGAGCAACGCACGAAATGACCAGGCTCCACTTCGACCAGCATTGCCTCCTCCTGTACCTGGTAACAAGCTTCCATCTTAGGAACAGGGCAGCGCGGCAAGAAGGCGCACCCAGACGGCACCGAATAGGGGTCCGGGACGCTGCCAGGGATGGGTGTCAGGCGCGCCTTCACCCGACGGCCCAGGTGCGGGATGGATCGCATAAGGCCCACCGTGTACGGGTGGAGCGGACGATGAAAGATAGTGCGCGCGTCGCCGCTCTCCACAATCTTGCCCATATACATCACCGCCACCCGGTCGGACGTCTCGGCGACCACCCCCAGGTTGTGGGTGATCATCATGATCGCCATCCCGAACTCGTCCTGGAGGGATTTCATCAGCTCCAGGATCTGGGCCTGGATGGTGACATCCAGCGCCGTGGTGGGCTCATCGGCGATGAGGAGCCTGGGATTACAGGAGAGCGCCATGGCGATCATCGCCCGTTGCCGCATGCCTCCCGAAAACTGGTGCGGGTACTCACTGTAACGCCGGCGCGGCATGGCGATGCCAACCTCCTCCAGCATCTGGATGGCCCTCTCCCTCGCTTCCTCCTCGCTCACCCGCTGGTGCAGCTCCACTGCCTCCGCAATCTGGCTGCCCACCGTGTGCACCGGCGACAGGGAGGTCAGCGGCTCCTGGAAGATCATGGCAATCTCGTTCCCCCGGATATTGCGGATGAGATCCCCATTTGGATCAACGGTGGTCAGATCAACCGACGGATTGCCATCTCCCTGATCGTAGAGAATCTTGCCCTGGACGATGCGGCTCGTCTTCAAAGGGAGCAAACGGAGGATGGAAAAAGCGGTTACACTCTTTCCACACCCTGACTCGCCGACCAGGCCAAGAGTCTCACCAGGCCTGATCTCCAAGGACACACCATCCACCGCCCGGACCACCCCGTCCAGGGTATAGAAGTAGGTCTTCAGATCTTCAACTCGAACAATACAGCGCTGATTGTCGGATACCATACTCATATCGTATAAGGGTCGGAAGCATCGCGCAGGCCATCGCCGAGAAAATTGAAAGCGAGGATAGCGATGGCGATGGCAAGCGCCGGAGTAAACACCCAGGGATAGAGGGCCATAGACTGAATATTCTGCACCTCCTTGAGAAGCACGCCCCAACTGGTGATTGGCGGGCGGAGTCCCAGTCCCAGGAAACTCAGCGCGGTCTCCGCCAGAATCATGGCCGGCATGGCCAGTGTCGAGACGACGATGATGTGGCTAAGGGTCGCCGGGATGAGATGCCTGAAGATGATCCACCTATCACTTGCCCCGGCAAGTTTCGCCGCCAAGACGAAATTCTCGTTGCGCAAGGACAGCACCTTCCCCCGCAGTTGACGGGCCAACCAGGTCCAGCCGATTACGGACAGGATGATGGTCACGGCGAAGTAGGTCCTCAGTGGTGGCCAGTGAGGGGGCACTGCGGCCGATAAAGCCATCCACAGGGGAATTGCGGGGAAGGAGCGCACCAGTTCGATCAACCGCTGTATGAGTTCGTCAATCCAACCGCCGTAGTAGCCCGAGGCGACGCCCAGCACCGACCCAAAGACCAAACTGAAGGCCACGCCCAGTAGTCCGATGGTTAGCGAGACCTGGCTGCCATAGAGGACGCGGGAAAACATGTCGCGCCCTTGTCGCTCAGTGCCCAACAGCGAGACGATCCCGCCCGGCGCCTGGAACAGGTGCACGTCGGTCTCGATCAATCCAAGAAGCTTGTAGGGTTCGCCGTGGGAGAAGAACTCGAGAGGGATTCTCTTGTCACAGTTCGGCTCATAGATCTTGCGCAAGTTCTCGTCAATGGTCAAGTCAACGTCGCAGACAAACGGCTGCAACTTCCCGTCGTTGAAGAAGTGAACACGCTGAGGGGGCATGTGGATGTACTTGATGAACCGTGTGGAGAGGGTATATGGGGCCACAAAGCCGGCGAAGAGCCCAGCCAGGTAGTAGAGCAGGATCACGATTCCTCCCACGATGGCCACTTTGTTGCGAATGAACTTTCGCCACATCAGTTGCCATTGCGAGGCAGCGTAGATGGCCTCAAGGGATTTCTGGCCGGCCAGGTCTTCCGGCTCCAGGCCCTCGCTTGCGTCGCTCAGCCCCTCGTATAGCTTGAACAGCTCCTCCGACTTGGCTGCTACATCGCTCATGTGTACACAATCCTTGGGTCAGCCCACGCGAGGGCGATATCAGCCAAGAGATTGGATATCATCAACAGCACAGTCATAAAGAGCAAGAAGGTCCCGGCCAGGTGCATATCCTGGCTGAGCAGGGAACGTAGCAGAAGAGGACCGATAGTTGGGACCGACATGACGATGCCCACGATGGTAGACTCTGAAATGATCTTGGGAACTTCCATGGCCATCACGCTGATCAAGGGGTTGATGGCTACCCGCACAGCGTATTTATTGACCACTTTTCGTTCCTTGAGCCCTTTCGCCCGCGCGGTGGTGATGTGTTGCTGTCCCATCACGTCCAGCAGGTTGCCCCGCATGATGCGCTGGAGTTGGGCTGTGCTCGCCAGGCCAAGGATGACCGCTGGCGGCCAGAGGTGATTCAGATAATCCAGTAACTTGGCCAGGCTCCAGGGCTGCTCCGCCATCTCCAGGGAGATCTCTCCTCCGACAGGAATGCGTAGAACAATGATGCCAAAGAACATCCACAGCAACGCCAACAGGAAGCCGGGTAGCGATAACCCCAGGAATCCCACCAGGGATAGTGCATGATCGCCGAAGGAGTACTGATGCGTGGCCGAATAGATGCCAATGGGAATGGCAACGCCCATCATGAAAAGCAGCGACAGCCCACCCACCTGGATGGTGTAGCTCATTCGCCGGAACACGATGGGCAGGACTGGACTGTTCCATTCAAGAGACCACCCAAAGTCACCGCGAGGGAAGCCGGAGACCCATCGCAGGTATTGAACGTATAATGGGTCATCCATGCGATACCGCTCCCGCATCTTCTCGACCGTCTCTTTATCCTGCCCACCGCCGCTCATGGCTATCTCGATCGCCCGCGTAGTCCAGAAGTCGCCTGGCGGCAACTGGATGATAATGAAGGTGAGGATAGACACGATGACGAGCGTGGGAATCATTCCCAGAATACGTCTCCCGACATAAGCTAGCATAGTAAATACTCCTCAACAACACCCGGAAAGCGTACCATTTGGAGCGAGGAGGAATCTCTACCTGCCGATCCCTCCTCGCCCAGTATTACCTCCGCCTACTGCCTATTATACTACACTTGCTTTTCTGCAGCAAAGGCATCGGTCTTGTGCCACACCTACTTCCCGATCCAGAACTGGGGCGGGTCCATGGTGCCCGGTGTGAAGACGATCCAGTCAGAGGTGTGCTTATCCATGACGTTGTAGAAGTTGTTCTTGACCACCGTCAGAGCGGGCGGCTGGCCCACCGTGCCGATGCTGAACAGGCCCTCGGTGGCTTTCCGGACGATCTGCTTGCCGATTTTAAGTTGCTCGTCGGCGTCCACAGTGATCTTGTACTGGTCGTAAAGGTCCTGTACCTCCTTGAAGAGGGCTATCGGCTCCTCACCTAGCTCGCCACCAGACTTGTACCAGGTGCCAAAAGCCGGCCCCATCCAGGAGCGCTCGTCAAAGGGGAACTGGTAGATTGGGTCTACCATCGGTACCAGGCCGCGGTCCGTCTCCCAGGTTGCGATCATGACCTCGTTGCTGTTGGCCCTGGGCCAGTAGATGTCGCGCGACATGGCTTCCAGAACTGTCTTGAGACCGGCGTCGTTCCAGTTCTGGGTCACCAATTCCAGAGCATCCATGCTGGCACCCGAAACAGCGTCAGTGCCCTCAATGATCAGCTCCACCGGCGAGCCGTCTGAGAAGGCATAGAAGCCATCAGCGCCTTTCACCAACCCGATCTCGTCCAGCAACGCCTGGGCTGCCGCGGGATCGTACTCGGCATAGTATTCCTCGATGTCCGCCTGGAACAGAGGCGAATCGCGCACAACGGTGGTGTTGCGCGGGATGGCCTGGCCCAGGAAGGAGACCTCGTTGATCAAGTCGCGGTCTATGGCCAGTGACAGGGCCTGGCGGAACTTGAGGTTCTGCAGCAGCTCGCGATACTTGGGATCGGGATAGCTCTGATTGGGGAAGAGAGTGATGGTGGAAGCCTGTGCCGTGGGCCACACAAGCAAGTGGTAGTTGCCCGCCTCCGCGTTCTCCTGGTAGACGGTGTACTGGCTAAAGCTGATGCGGCGGTGCTGCATGTCCAGATCGCCCGCGATGGCCATCAGGTTGAGGGCGTCGCCACCCTCGACCAGGGTGTAGTGAATCCGATCGATGTAGGGGAGCTGCTGGCCCACTGGATCCACCTTCCAGTAGTAGGGATTGCGCTCGGCGACCATTTCCGTGGCCCCGGCTTCCCACTGCGCGACCTTCCAGGCATACATCACCGGAAGCTCGGTATTGAAGTTGAACGCCTTCTCCTCGAAAAGCTCATAGGTCGCGTCCGTGTTGTACTTGGGATGGAACTGCTCCAGATAGTGCCTGGGGGCGAAGAAGCCAAAGCGCTCAAAGCCCAGCGGCCACTGGCAGCCATGGAAGGCCAACCCGGTGGTCTCGGCCAGGCCGTTAGGCCCGGCGAACTTTAGTTTGATGGTGGTATCGTCTATCTTCTCCAGTTCCATTGGCTCTCCATTGACCACCCATTCGATGTGCGGGGAGGCCGTGATTTCCGGGTCGTTCTCGATGTCCTCCCACCAGAAGATGATGTCGTCCACGGTGAAGAGCTCGCCGTCGGACCACTTGAGACCCTGGCGGAAATAGAGAGTCAACTCCGTACCGTCATTCGACCACTTCCACTCCTTGGCCAAGCCAGGCTGGATTGGATCTTTGGGATCACGCGGCCAGCGCAGCACAGACTCGTAGATGAGGCGCCCAAGGGCGTGAAAGTCCGCGACGCCGAGGAAGGCCCGGTGCCAGGTGCCCCCATACTGCCCGATCGACTTGACAGGCAGGACCATCAGCGGTTCATCGGGAAGGCGCTCTGCTACCGGCGGAAGCTCGCCTTTTTCCACCAACTCCTTCAGCATAGGGGCTTCGTCGTACTTTTTGACCTCCTTCTCGACGACGACGGTCTGGACTACCGGCTTCTCGACGACCACCTCCTTCTCCACCACCACGGTCTGGACCACCGGCTTCTCCACGACCACCTCCTTCTCGATCACCTCGGGGGTTGGCTGGGCACAGGCGGCCAACACAAGAGCCAGAACAACGAACAGGTTTAGAAGCGTAAGCTTCCTCATTTCTTTCCTCCTTATGTGGTTTAACTAGAATTGGGTTACTGACACAGAACGAGCAATATTGGACATTGACTGAAAGCCTATCTGTCCAAAAGACCACCTCCTTTCTGAGTCACTGACGCAAAGTAGACAATGCTGGACACTGTCCCGAAGTTAGTTATCCGTCCGGAAGATCACCCCCTTCTTTCACAGATAGCAAGACAGGACGTTGTTTGAATTACCGGCCAGTAACTTATGGCGCGCTGGCTCGGACGATGAGTTCCGGTTGCAGCACGATCTCCGTACATTCGTCATGACAGCCATTGATCTGGTCCAACAGCAACCGCATGGCCTGAGCGCCTAGCTCATACCGGTGCACACGGCAGGTAGTCAGCGGGGGGATGACCAGGGCGGCCAGCAAGATGTCGTCAAAGCCAACGACGGCCAAGTCGTCAGGTACCCGGCGGCCCAGATCGGCGCAGGCTTGCAATGCGCCGACGGCAACCAGGTCGTTGTAACAGAAGAAAGCAGTCAGTTCAGGATAGGTTGTCAGCAGATGACGAGCGGTTTCTCGCCCGCTTTCTACTACGGGGGAACAATGCCGCGTCCAGTCAGGATGGTGGGGCAAGTCAGCAGCGGCCAGGGCAGCGCGATAGCCTTTGGCCCGCTGACGACTGCTGCGGGAGGCCAGGGGGCCAGCGAGGAAGCCCACCGCCCGGTGACCGGCCTGTAATAGATGTTGGGTAGCCAGTCGGCCGCCAGCTTCGTCGTCGATCAGTACTGAACCAACGACCCCACCTCCCTCGAGCCGGCGGTTGACCAACACGGCGGCCGGGTGATGAGCCAATGCTGCTTCTAACTCGCTGTCGTCGAGACGCGAACTACACAGCACAACACCATCCACTTGCTTTTCTTCAAGCGATTGCAATACGCTCAATTCCCGCTGTGGATCCTCGTCGGTGTTGCACAGAAAGATGTTGTAGCCCTCAGCGTAAGCCACGTGTTCCGCGCCGTGCGCCACGTCAGAAAAAAAGGGGTTGGCCACATCGGGCATCACCAGACCCAGGCTGCCTGTCCGCTGCGTGGCCAGGCCGCGGGCAATGGCACTGGGCCGGTAGCCCAACTGCTCAATGACTTCCAGAACACACTGGCGGGTAGCCGGACTGACTTCTCCCTTTTCGTTGACCACCCGGGAGACAGTCATCAATGAGACACCAGCCTCGCGGGCAACATCAGCCATGGTAACACGGTTGGGCATGAATTACCTCTCCTCAACGACGGTGGCTGTTAGCGCTAACAGAATTATACAACAAAGCTTTTGCTTTGTCAAAAAACAAAAAAGACCTCTGAGACCGCAACCCTGGCAGCCTGTCGGAGAGGGCGTGCTCCCAGACTTCGGAAGTCTTGATCTGAGAACTCTTAGTGCATCAACTACCTGAAATCGACTGAAATCCCTGCAAGCTTGAGCTATTATGGAGACTTCCGAAGTCTTCTCCGACAAGCTCTTGGAGGTCCTTTTACGGGGTAACGAGTCAACGAGGTAACGAGTAACGAGGGCCTCATTGACTCGTTTCTCACTGACTCACCAACCGTGGCCTGCCAGGATGTCGAGAAAAACGTCGGCGTGCTCCAGGTTGATCATGTCCGCGCCCCACTGCAACACCTGGCGGAACGCCTCTGGATCTTTCTTGGTCTGGTTGACCATGATTCGGAGCCCGCGCTCGCGGCAGGCAGCAATCAGTTCCCGGCTCATGTTCTCCAGGCCCACCTCGACGATCTGCGCCCGGTAGCGCTTGGCCGCTTCGACCACGTCCTGAACGCTGCGGACGTTCACCTTCAGCACCAGCCTCGGGTCCAGCACGCGGACGATGCGCATCCACTCGGCACTCTGACACCACAGGAAGCAATCGCCCGCCATCCCCGTTGTGTAGAGCAGGTCTATCAACTGCTGGGGATGGGCGAACTTGACGTCGAGAAAGACCCTGGCCTGGCCCTTGATCCACCGCAGAAAGTCCTCCAGCCTCGGCACCTTCTCTCCAGCGAATTCGGGACCGAACCAGCTCCCGGCGTCCAGCCGGTCGATCTCCGACGACGTCAGGGCCAGGACGTAACCCGTGCCATTCGTGGTTCGATCCACGGTGGCGTCGTGCATCAGATAAAAGACCCCGTCACGGCTGCTCCAAACGTCAGCTTCGACGTAATCCACGCCCCAGTCCACACACAGTTGGGCTGCGGCAAAGGTGTTCTCTGGGGCGTGCTCGTTGGCCATGCGGTGGCAGACGATCTCGATGGGCCTGGACAGGACCTGGCGGCGATTCTGCGCTTCGATATGATTTGACACCTGCGGTTCCTCCTCAATGCAGGGAATGGACTGCGTAGGGGTATGCAAAACCTGGGGGAGCAAGCGCCGACTGAGTAGCAAAGCGTGTTGTCCGTTCTGCCGTCGCCGATGGCGCCAAAGTCCACGACGTTGTGGGTCGCCATGATATGCCTTCTTCCTACTGCTTCTGGTAAAGTCTCAAGGTAACTGCCCATCCAGTTTTTCGATCAAGGCCACCAACTCCGGCATGGACGTCACCGTGTGCTGCGGCCTCTCCTCGTCCGTCAGCGGCTGGCTGCGGCGGCGGTCGCTCCAGTAGAAGTAGACGGAGATCAGCCCCAGCCGGTTGGCCCCCACGATGTCGCGTTCCAGGTTGTTGCCCACCATCACCACCCGGCCGTAGCCACTCTCCGGGATGCCCAGCTCTTCCAGCGCCACCCGAAAGATCTGCGGGTCCGGCTTGCTGGCGCCGACCACCTCGGAGATTGTCAAGGTGTCAAAGAGCTCCAGCAGGCCATGCTGCCGCAGGACGTTGATCGGCGTATCAGGCCTGCTGTCGGCCACCAGGCCCAGAGTGTGGCCCTGAGCCTTGAAGCGGCGCAACATCTCGGCCGTGCCTGGGAACAGGTCGGCCTGCAGCGTCGTCCCGTCCGCATCCTTGATCTCGCTTTCCTCGGCCATGATGGTGTCGCCCAGATCGAACAGCAGGGCGACCAGACTGTGCTCCATTCATCAGCCTCCGTAAGCGGCTTTGAGAAAGCCACTGAAGTGGCAACTACGAACCCACGTCCCG
>Ga0268276_1002861_pt1 | contig 14122 bp, 9 predicted proteins | sample saktaG_4_FD_190145 | JGI IMG/M metagenome (GOLD analysis project Ga0268276, IMG submission 190145) | Saline water microbial communities from Sakinaw Lake, British Columbia, Canada - sak_2010_1_5_45m | ecosystem: Environmental > Aquatic > Non-marine Saline and Alkaline > Saline ...
CCGGGCATGCATTTACCCTGTTTGTATGTGCTCCGGTCGACCACAAAGTCGATCAAAGTAGTATCTATGCCGGCATAATTCAACAGCGTCGACCCCTTGGCGGCAGCACCATAGGCGGCTATGCTCTTTCCGCTTTTCTTGAGTTCTTTTAGCAACTGAACTAATCCAACTTTGAGCCTTTCCACTCTTTCAGCGAAATCATCATATAGTTTCCTGCCTGTGACTCCATAGCTTGTTTCCTCTGTCAGCATTTGTTTCACACTGTTCGCTATATCATGATGATTTTGCTTCTGTAAAAAGACCCGTATCGAGCCGCCATGGATATCCTGTCTGCTTACATCGTACAATGACAGTCCTGCGCGTTCAGCCAGTATCTTAATAGCAGTTAAAGAATAATAGAAGACATGCTCGTGATAGATCGTGTCAAATTCCGTATGTTCCAATAAATCTTTCAGGTAGGGGAATTCAAAGACCGCGCTGCCGCCCGGCTTCAAGCATTTATTTACGCAAAGCATAAAATCGTTAATCAGGGGAACATGCGCCAGCACATTGTTGCCGATAATAATATCAGCCTGCTCTTTTCCACGCAGGATTTCATTAACGGAATCAGGGCCGAAGAAAACCTCCATGGTAGGGATGCCTTTTTCGTTGGCGATGCGGCAAATATTCCCGGCCGGTTCTATGCCAAGGACCGGAATCCCCTTCTCCTGGAAGAATTTTAACAGGTAGCCGTCATTGCTCCCAACTTCCATGACAAGGCTGTTTGAACCCAGGGAGAATCTCGCGGCCAGGCTTTCTGCCATGGCTTCGGCGTGTTTCAAAAATGCGCTGGAAAATGAGGTGAAGTACAAGTAGTCACTGAACATGTCCTGCGGGGGAACTCTATGGGTGATCTGTACCAGGTGGCATACCGGGCAATAGGCGACGGCGAGCTTATATAATGCTTCTTTCTTATCTTTGTTTTCCGGTTCAACATAGCTATTTGCCAGCGGCATTGCTCCCAAATCCAGGAAAGCATCGGGTAATTGATGGCCGCATCCCAGGCATTTTTCTGTTGTGTGAGGTAGATAATACTCAGTTTCCATTGCTGTTCAACTTATGACTTCTGAGGTAGCAAGGCCGCATAATCGTTAATCTGGCCTACGCAGAAGTCATAATCTACGTGAGATGCTTTATACCAGTTCACCGTGTATTCTACGGCTTCACTCACATTTAACATAGGCGCCCAATTCAATTGATGAATTGCTTTGGAGATATCCAGCGTCAATAAACTTGCCTCATGAGGCTCTTTTGATAATTGCGCTGATAAGTCCTTATACTGTCCGCTTCCCCAGGAGACGATGAGTTTCTGCACAAGCTCTTCTACCGTAATAATCGCCCCGTGGTATGGTCCAAAGTTCCATGCCCCCGAATACTTTTCTCCATCCTCACACATCCTGGAAGCCAGCAGTAGATACCCGCTCAGGGGTTCAAGCACATGCTGCCAGGGACGCACTGAGCGGGGAGAACGGATACCAATAGCTTCGTTTTTTTTCAACGCCCGGATACAATCGGGGACCAGCCTGTCCTCCCGCCAATCTCCACCTCCTATAACATTCCCCGCTCTTACCGAAGAAAGAGATTTCTTATTCACATTAAAAAAAGAGCTCCTATAGGCTGCAGTTATAATCTCTGAACATGCCTTGCTCGAACTGTAAGGATCATGACCACCTACCGGATCATTTTCCCTGTATCCCCACATCCATTCTTTATTGTCATAGCATTTATCACTGGTGACGTTGATGATTACTTTTACCGAGTCACCGGCCCGGCAGCATTCCAGTAAATTTACCGTTCCCCCCACATTCGTATCATAAGTCAGCCTTGGCTGCGCATAGGATAACCTGACCAGGGGTTGGGCCGCCAGGTGAAATACGATTTCCGGCTGGTATTTATTAAAAGTTTTCTTTAGTTTATCGAAATCCCTGATATCTCCGATGTTGCTTTTCATTTTCCTATCAACACCCGCCACTACAAAAATATCATTCGCCGTATATGGCTCCAAAGCGTATCCAATGACATTGGCTCCCAATTCCGTTAACCAAATTGAAAGCCAGGAACCCTTGAAACCTGTGTGGCCTGTGATCAGGACAGTTTTGCCCTCAAAGGCATTGTTGAATAGTTTTCTCATTCCCAGACTTTCCATTCCGCCCTGTTCTCGGCCCACAATTCATTCAGGTATTCCATGTCACGGATAGTATCCATGCAGGCCCAGAATTTATCATGCTTATAAACCATTAGCTGGCCTTCAGCGGCGATCTGTTCCAAACAGGTATATTCCAGATCGCAATCGTCACTGTCTTTCAGGCAATCGAAAATAGCCCGGTTAAAAACGAAGAAACCCCCGTTAATCCAGTTGCCTGATGCCGCAGGTTTTTCAGAAAAACTTGTCACCCGTTCTCCCTCGACACTAAGTTCACCAAATCGCGACAGCGGATTGACACCGGTGACCGTCGCCAGTTTACCATGGGATTTATGGAAGGCGAGTAAATCATTGATATCGATGTTGGCTACACCATCACCGTAAGTAACCATGAAAGTGTCGCCCGCCACATACTTTTCCACCCTTTTCAAGCGCGCGCCTTTGAGTGCGTCATCACCCGTATCCGCCAGTGTGATATTCCAGCCGTGCTCAGGGAGATGCGAGTTAAAATTCAGGTTATTCCTGTCCCCCAGCTTAAGGGTGAAATCACCGCTCATCAGCTCGTAGTTGTAGAAATATTCCTTGATTTGCTCACCTTTATAGCCGAGGCACAGGATGAAATCTGTATGGCCATAGTGCGCATAAGTTTTCATTATATGCCAGAGAATGGGCCTGTTGCCTATCTTGACCATCGGCTTGGGTTTAAACTCTGTTTCTTCCTTGAGCCGGGCGCCGATACCGCCACAGAAAATAACTACATTCACCTTAGTCTTCATCAAGCTTTTTGAATACTTTTATTCTTGAGGCATATTATAACAGATTAGCAAATTTATACATATTATGTAAATGTATATGTAGAAAGTAAATGGGGAAAAAAGCATTCATCAACATCTCAATTTAATAAGCTAGCTGCACCTCCTTTCAATCCTTTTTTAAACAAGGATTGTTGAAACGCGCAACAAATATTAACAGCCCCATACTTAGGATAAGACGTGTGAATGATTTATTCATGCACGCTCCAAAGACCATAGAAGATTTGCATATGCATCTATTTAGTTGATATATCCATGACGCTGAGGGACAACCCCTCCCAAGATAGCTTCTTTATCACAGTTGCCCCGGGGAAAACTTTAAGCACTTTCACGGGTGTATCCGTAATTATATACACTCCCCTAGCGCTGGAAATATCCTTCTCATCTGTTATTATATCTATATTAGCTTTGACCTCCGCCATAATTTTATCCCTAGACCTCGGATCAGAATACGATATCTTGCTATATTTTTCATTGAAGAAGTTGCCATAGACCCAGAGTATACCACTCGTGCCTTCAGCATACGGCCAACCTTTCCTTTTCCATTCTTCCAGATAGACACTTAATTTTTGTGTATTGACTTGATTAATTACACGTGCTGTTGAGTAGTAGAAACCATGCCAATTAGCAAAAATTTTTGTTCTGTTAATAGCATACGCCCCATTATAAGATGGAACCCAACAGGCAATCAGTATAAACATTATCAGTATCGCAATTCTGGCCATAGTGTATTCAATAAGCACCATTATTACGATAATGGCAAGCGGAACAATCGTATATGCCATCCTGAGAATATAGGGGACTCCCTTAGCGGCTGGAGCTGTCAAAAAAACAGAATTATCAACTCCATACTGAAGCATTAGAAATGAAATAACTATCAAAGTTGTACCAAGGATTAGCTGGAACCACCTGTTGGATAAAACCCTTATCCCAGCTATATTTCGCGGGCTGTTTTCAAATTGTAAACCCAGATATACTGCTGTACCCAGTAAGCCGAAAACAGTCACAGGGTAAATATAATTTGGCACTGCCCGGAAGTATCCTGTAAATGCAATGAATAACGTATATACTACAAGAAATGATAACGCGGCAAAATATAAATTACGTGTAATTTTTTTCCTGTACGCACCAATATAAACAATCATGGATAGGGCTACAAACATATTATATTCAGTAAAAAGCATAGGCAGATAGGAAAGCTCTATGCTATTTCTTGTTTGTCCTAATACGTAATAACCAGGTAATTGTCCGGTAATCTGCATAAATCCGTTTTGGATTACATAAGTCACCGAATCCCATCCGAAAAGCATGTAGGTTGCGGCAAAAATGATAAGGGTGCCGGCAGCAAATCCGAGGAAGAGTCTGCCGGTTTCCCGCCACCTTTTTTCTTGCGTAAGTGTGATGGCAAAAGGAATTAAAATAGCTAAGCCAGTGATTTTACTGAAACAGGTAAATGCTATTAAGGCACCAGCGATGACCATGTGATTAAATATCCTGCTTTTGTAATCGCTGTAAAAGAAGATAAATGACAGAAGGGCAAAAAGCGTCATGGTCTGGTCAGCATATATCCAGGTTGCATATACCAGTAACAAATACGCTGAAGTAAGCAGTATCCCGGCAAACAGACCGGCTAAAAAACCGCCTTTTTTATAGGCGAAAAGGACAGCCGTGCTAATAACCAGGTAATTTATTATGGCTATGTAATACGGCCCGGCAGCATAGAGGGGTGAAAATATCAGTGCAGATAGTCTGATCCCAATGGCTACAACAATACGATCGATTAAATAGAAATGACCGACGAAGCTATGCCAGACTGCTGGTTCCATGTAGGTCATTGGGTCATACGGGCCGGGTAACATCCAAAAATCTTTCAACGTGAAAATCAGGTACATGATGGGGAACCCGGTCAGGATTAATATTTGAAGAACGTTGACAATCGTGAAATTACTGAATATAGATTGCTTCACAGTTTGTGCTGATGCACGCACTTCAGGTTCTGAGGTCTCTTGACATTCGCTTTCGCGTGGGTTTGCAGGTATCAATCGTTGATAGTTCTCTGCGTTCATAATTATTTATCCCTTTTTTCTGCTGGCGTCTGTATTATTGATAACGGTCAATCCTTTAACCTTTTTAGAGGGCTCAGTATTTCTAATTCAAAGGGGGTATCTATTCCGCCTCGTATAGCCTTGTCATTCTATTAACCTTTTTTATCATGTCGTTAAAATCTATGTCGATCGTATCACAATATCGCTGCATCGAATCAAACCTAGGCATATTCTCGTTACAATATCTGTGGCTTTAAAACCTGATAGATAGTACCGTTAATAGTTTAAATATAAAGTAACATGGCGTATCGGGCTATGAGTTTCAGATAGATTGAGGTTAATAAATATGCTATCCCGGTTGCCAGAGCTGCACCATACATACCGAAGGGAGGTACAAGAGCCAGGTTAAGTATTATGTTGGATATCAGCACCAGGCTGAAGAAAAGAGTCTGCAGGCCGGGGTGACCTGTCTGGCTGAAAAGGATGCGAAGCGGAAAATAACCAGCGGATGCAGTCAGCCCAACCATTAAAATACAAAAGAGTGGCCAGCTGTCCATAAAAGAACTCATAAAAATTGTGATAAAGAGAGGATACACTGCACAGGATAATATAGCCAGCATAGTCATCATAATATAAGAATATTTTATAGTATCAGTAATTAGAGCGTTAAACTCGCGCCTGTCATTTCTGAAATAGGTAGCAGTTATAATTGGGTTGATATTAACGAGCAGAGCCACAGTTACCAGGCTTACCCCTTCAACCAATAACGCAGCAAGGCTGTAAATTCCAACTATTTGGTCAGTCTGGAAAATGCCAAGGATGATTATATCTACCCGGCTATTTATTTCCAGGAATGCACCGCCAGGGAAAGCCATAAACCCATAGGCTGCAAGTTCTTTTATCCAGCTTATGCAGTTCCAGGGTGAGACCGGTTTATTCAATTTAAAAACATAAATGCCCGCGCACATAGTCACAATGAATTCGGCACCGCTAACAATGTAGATCAGGCTATACCCGGGTGTTTGCAATATCATTGCTAAAAGCAGAAACATGACCATTAAGATATATCTGAGTGCCTGAAAAATGGCGAATGCCCTCATTTTTCTATAACCGTTGACAGCGGCTAAAAGCACCTTATTTAGAGAAAAGCACACAATCGCCGGACAGGCAAAGGGGATACCTTTAGCAACATCTTGACTGCCGAGCAAAACTCCCAAAGGTCCGGCCAGTATAAAAACAATAGATGCTACGGTTAGCCCTATTACCAGCGTCAGATATATACTGGCTGAGATAATGCGATTACATGCTGCACGGTCATCTCTATACTGGGGGATATGCTTGAGGACGGCGAACTGCAATCCACCTACCGCGAATTGTCCGGCTATTATGTAAATAGCAAAGACCTGGTTGAATACTCCAAGATCCGCCGCACCACAGACTCGCCCGATAACCACATTAATCAGCAAACCGCTGACAGCCAGGACGGCGAGGCTTGCCAGATTCCATACGAAACCTGTGGTGAATTTATTTTGCCGGCGCAACAGCTGAATTAGGTGTTCGAGATCAGATAATAGTTTCATAAACTACTAATAATATCCTGCAAAATCAGTGAATTTTGATAGAGTGAGTCAAACCAAATTACAGTCCTTTTGTGCAAGCACCACAACCCAAAGGCAGGCCGGGAGTTGTATAGACAGCACCCTGAAATATTTTCTCACGAATCTAACGAAACTGCGGATCCCAAAGTGCTGAATGTGCCCCGGCGTGTTGCCCATATCCTGTAAATAATATAATCTGACCAAATTTGCTGATCTAAAGACAAGATCGTTGGGGACCGACAGCAGGCAATATTTGTTAGCTACCCGTCTTAATTCAAGTAGGGCTAGGGATGGATTTTCCAGGTGCTCAATAACTTCAGAGCAGATGACCAGGTCAAACTCGCCAGTCTTAAAAGGGAGGCTATAAATGGATCCCTGCACAAGTGTTTGATCTAAGTTATTCTGATGATAAACAATCGAAGATAATTTAAGAGAGTTTCTGTCTATGTCCAGTCCTGTTATCGCCTGTACATTCTTACAACTGAGTAATATTGCGGCATTCACATAGGAATCACCGCAGCCGATACTGGCTGCAGTGAGAGGCTCCTGATCTTTTATGGCAGCAATTAATTTAATTATGCTGGTCATGTGCAAGCGGCTGACAAATCTGATCAGCTTATTACCGGCTAAATACTTATTGTGCATGTTGGAATTGACCACTGTTTCGCCCCCGATATCCATGCTGCAGGAGATGTTAAATATAGGCCATCGATATATTTTGGATGTCACGATATGCACAATTCTTCTTTCCCTCAAAATCGTGTAGTACGAAAAATATAGATATTATTAAGGTTTAAAAGGAACCTTTTATGTAAGATAAGTTCGAATCCCGCTACCTGGCACATGCTGATTATTTCCTGCTTCGACAAACCATAGCGCTCACCGGGCGCCCATTCTCTACTGGTATCAGCAACGTACCATCGTACCTTGTGGCTGATAAACCCGACCGGGGTATCTATCATGGTTATAATCAGCCTGCCCTTTTTATCTAGGAGACGCTGTGCTTCGTTTAATACGGCCTCCCTGTAGGGAATATGATTCAAACATGCCAGGAAAGTGATAGTATCGAATTCTCCGTCGGGAAAGGGTAAAGCCGAGCTGTCCGGGACTATGATTGCGCCGCCGCCCCATTCAAGTACGTCTACACCCACGCCATTGCCGTATTTTAGTACAAGCCTATTTTTACCGGCGCCTATATCCAATAGACGGCCCTGTATATATGGAAATACTGCATTGATACGTTCCATTTCAAGTGATGTTAATCCCATTTTCTCCACGAATACATCCGGCAGCAACATCCTTATAGGAGCCATTAGTACATCTTTCAATTGCCGTATAAAAAGATTCAATTACTCAGCCTTATAATGTTCTTGTCTGTGTATTATCAGGCTAAACCGCAACATCGATATTTGTTCTGCGATCAGTCCCAACATGAATAATATAATACTGGCAACGAAAAGCAATTCTGATAAATTTGTAAAACGGGCGTACATTACAAAGTTGTATCCGCCCCATATCAATCCAAATATAAAGAGCATCATGCTGAGTGGTAAAAAGAGACGCAATGGGGCAAATAATGTTGCTACCCGAAATATAATCGTAAAGAAGCGAAAACCATCGTATGGTGTGATCTTGCTATGACCGCCAGATCTGGCTTCAACGTTCATAGGGAAAAACTTGATATTGTAGCCAGCCTTAATAAAAGCCATGGTAGAAGTTGTTGGGCTAGAGTAGGAATTAGGTAGTAGCGGCAGGAATTGGATAATAACATCCCTTTTAACTGCCCGATATCCGGAGGTAAGGTCGAGTATCTTTTGACCGCTCAAATAGGTCCCCATCCAATTGTAAGCATTATTGAATACTTTGCGTCCTAACGACATAGACTGAGTGGATCTTGCGCCTATAACCATATCGTATTCTGATAACAAAGGCAGCATGTCGGCTATATATTTTGGGTCATGCTGGCCATCAGCATCAAGAATGATTATGATATCTGTGTTTGCATTCCGGATACCTGTTTTAATGGCCGCTCCATTACCTTTATTATAAGGATGCCGTATAACCTCGGCACCTCGCAATTTAGCGATTTCCCCGGTTTTATCTTTAGACCCGTCGTCGATCACCAGCACTGGTAACGATGGGTACAATTCCTTAGTCTTGGATACAACTCGGCCAATACTGTCCTCTTCATCGAAAGCAGGAATAATTACGCAAACCGATTTATCTCTACACATTAATTGTTATGATCCGAAAATTTAGTAACACATTTGATTATTTCATTATAATAAAAAGGTTTGCAAGTAGCTATCCGGACTAAATACTTATGTCTGATATATTTTGGCGTTTGTACCATTCGACAGTTTCCCCGACCTCTTGCTCTATACTGTGGGCTGGATGATATGCAAAAGCACCCGCTTTAGGAATATCAGCAAGCCCGTGCCTACCAAGCAGATTGTCAAGCGTTCGGATCTCGTCTCCTGCTCCACTAAAATGAGCAGGATACCTGCAGCCGGGAGACTGATGCTGTCTGACTGATTGATGGATCAGGGTGCGTTGAAAAGCTGCGACTGGAGTCCCTGGTCAATCAGCCGCAGGTAAGCAGCGCTCAGGAATATGCAAGTTTAAATTTTAGTAATTAATTATGATAATGAATATTATTTGCCAGGATCCAGCACGCGCCCTATGAAAATTATGCTGCCCGTCTGGATGTCCCTGATGAGGAAAATGAACGGCCGGTCGATGGTCAGGACTACGGGCTCTGATGGAGCGGCCATACCTGCCATGATAACAGCAGTGGCCGCCGCCGCCTCGGTCCCGGTCTCATCCACGGCGACAAACGCTTTATGCACGACGTCCTTGATATGCAGGTTGCATTCGCCCGTCATGCCCGAGAAATCGGCGCTGTCGGTAAAGGCGGCGGGCATACCCAGGCCCGCCAGCTCATCTTTAAGGCCGAAGCTGGAGTCGTACTCGAATTTGGGCATGGTCAGCGCCACGCGGCGTGACTCCAGGCTTCCGGTGATTTCGCTCAGCCGATTGATATCCAGTGCGCTTTCAAAAGCCTTGAACTGCCCCTGCTGCGGCGCCAGTATCAGCATGCTGAGCTCGCGCCCGTCATAAGGCAGCTCCACCGCCTGGTAGTTATCACCTTCCGCATAGGCGAAGGATTCTGTCTGCTTCATCATCAGCACGTTTACGTCGCCGCCCGTCAGCGTGTGGAAGGCGCCGCTCACAGAGAGCCCTTTTTCAAATGGGTACTGCCAGGCCGCGTTGAAGTAAATGGCGTTGGTCAGCACCAGGCGGGTCAACTGGTCGATGGCGCCCGGCGGAATGAGGTCCTTTATCCTGCCCTCCGTCCGGTCGCTGACCCAGTTGTTGATGGTGATTCTGGATGCATCGGCTTCGCCGATGAAATCGAGCAGCCTCAGACCGGCGCCGTAGTTGGTTGCCAGCGTATCCAGGTAGGCCGGTGTGAACTGGAAGCCCTGCTGGCCCCATATGGCGTTGACGATGTTGAGCCGGAAGCCCCTGCCGTCCCTGCCCTGTGCGCCCTGCCCGCGTTTGCCCAGCTCCTGGTCGAGGCTGTTGAAGGCGGCATGCAGGTTTTTCTGCGGCAGCAAATAGTGAAGTGTCTTTGCCATCTGGCTTTCGGTATCGCCGCGCGCCCCGGCGTAGGCCATGGCCAGCGCCAGGGAGATGCTGTAGGGGGAGTAAAACAGGTTGCCCCCGCTTTCGCCGAGCGGCCGGTAAAGGGCCAGGGCAAATTCATTATTTCCCTTCACCAGCGTGGCCAGGTCCTGCTGGCTCACATCGGGGGCGGCTATTCTTTGCATGCCCGATTGCACGATCTGCCCTGATACAGGTGGTGTGCAGGCCGTCAGCCCCACCAGCAACGCGCTCGCTAACGATGAAGCCAGTAATAATTTGCTTTTCATATCTTGCCCCTTGAGGATTCTCTTCTCTTACTAAAGTATAACGCAGAAATAAGCTAAAAGTTCAGCGCCGGTGATAAGCCGCCGCCTGTCGCATCTTACCAAATTCTTTTATAATGACACATGACGCTCCGCGCAGGCGGCTGTTTCGGTAAAAACAGGTGGCCGATAACCTGCGGGGTAGAGGGATGATTAAAGGTGTGACAACAACCGGGAAAGCAGCGTATGGCGGAGTCCCGTTGCTCATGGCTCTGCTCGTCCCGGCCCTCTGTGCGCTGCTGCCTCAGGCGGCGCAGGCCGGTGACCCGGGAAAATGGCATAATCCCTACTCATACAGTATCGTTGACCGTGACGGGCGCAGGCTGGACGTGACATCCACGCCTTCCCGGCCGCCTGATGTGAAAATGGACACAGCCCTGCTGCCGGCGTCCGGCCTGGGCGCCGGGTCCAATTCGCTGGCGGCGGCGCCTGCCTTCACCTGGTGCTACGGCTGCTCGCCCACCGCTGCCGCCATGCTGGCGGGCTACTTCGACCAACCTGCCAGGGGCTATGCCCGCATTTACAGCGGCCCGGCCGGCGGCGGCATTTGCCCGCTCAATAACGAGGCCGCCTGGGGGCATACCGTGTACCCGCATGTAACCTGCGGCGAGTGCCCGCTGAGCGCCACCCACCTGGGCTACGACGGGCTGGCTACCAGGGGGCACGTGGACGACTTCTGGCTGGATTTCGGCAGCATGATAGACCCTTATTGGGGCAACTGGCCGCAGCACACTTATTCGTCCTGCACGGCGGATTACATGGGCGCCAGCCAGTGGCACAACTGGCAGAATACGGACGGCTCGACCATTTTTTTCTGGTACACGGACAACTCCCCTCTCTATGACTATACCGGAGGCGAGCCCGGCCTCAGGGACGGCTGCCACGGCATCAGGCTCTTCATCGAGTCGCGCGGCTACAGCGTGACCTCAAATTACAACCAGTACATCTACGGGCGCGGGGGCATCCCGGCCGGGTTCACCTATAGCCAGTTCAAAGCCCAGATCGACGCCGGCCGGCCGGTGCTCATCCAGGTGACCGGGCATACCATGCTGGGCGTGGGCTACAGCGACCCGGGCACCATTTACGTGCACAACACCTGGGATAACGCCGTCCATTCCATGCCCTGGGGCGGCGCCTACAGCGGCAGGCAGCACTACGGCGTGACCGTGGTCGAGCCGGCCCCGCCCGCCCCGCTGCTGGCCTCCCCGGCCGAAGGCGCAGCGGTGGGCACGGACACCACGCTGGCCTGGCTGGCTGCCTTCGGGGCGACGCGATACAGGATCGAGGTAAACAGCGACGCAGCCTGGGGGGCGGTTGGGCGTATTTTGCATAAGGAGACTGGGGATGCGCTGAGCTACACGCTGACCGGGCTCACCGGTGGTACGAAATACTGGCGCGTGTGGGCGGGCAATACAAGTGGCTGGTGCAGCGACGCCGATGCCGCCGCCAACGGCAAGAGCTTTACCGTGGCAACCGGGTCAGCTATTTCCACGGCGCCGCCTCGGCATGGCTCTTCGCCTTCGGTCCCGGCAGTGTTGCAGCAGACTGTAGCCCTGCCCGCAATTTATGTGCAGACCGCTTCCCTGTCCGCCTCGCAGGCCGGCTCCGGCGCTCCCGTAACGGTGACTGCCAGCGTATGCAACAGGGGCAGTGTCAACGGCGCGTCGAAGGTGGTCCTTTATATCGACGGGCGTGAGGAGGACAGCCGGGCTGTAGCGGTGGAGAGCGGTGGGACGCTGCCGGTGACCTTTACCGTCAGCCGCAGCCGGCCCGGCGAGTACGCCGTATATGTCGACGGGACGCCGGCTGGGAGCTTCAGGGTGGACGGACCTGTAAACCCCGATGTCATGCTGTTTGTCAGCCTGGCGTTCCTGTTAGCCGCACTGTTACTGGGTGCGGTGTATTTGCGCGTATATCGTCAAAAGGAACGGATTTGCTTTTGATTGGACGTTGGAAATATCAGGCTTGCGTACGTCTTGACATCTGGCCTTTTTTGATATATTGTGAACTTGAAAGTGGATTAGGCAGAAAATACTCTTGTTTGATGCACGGTTTATTTGAAAACCGGTGTTGAGCAGTATAGTGGAGTGTAGGCTATTAAGGAGCGTGTAATATGATCAGGAAAATGACATGGTTCGGGATTTTCATGGTGCTGATACTGCTTCTTTCTTCTTTCACCGTCCTATTGCCCGGGAAAGCGCGGGCTGACGATGAGGGCCAACAGATAGACCAGTACACCACCAGGATCGTCGATAAAAACAACCAGGTAGTCTACCGGGTGGATACGCCCGGCAATCCTCCTCCTGCAACGTATATAGAGAGGGCGATGGCCCTGCCGGAGCCCGACCCGGCGGCGGGCACCAATACCCTCACCGCCCCCGCCTACAACTGGGTCTACGGCTGCGGCGCCACCTCGGCGGGCATGATGGCCGGCTACTACGACCAGCCGGCGCAGGGCTACACCAATATCTATGCCGGCTCCACCAACGGCGGCGTGGCCCCCCTGAACAACGAGACCTATTGGACTTCCCAGGGCTATCCTAACACCTGCGGATCGGCCTGTACCTGCGGCAAGGCGCCCTTCATCGCCAGCATGAACGGCCTGGACGGCCGCACCACCAAGGGCCACGTGGACGACTACTGGCTGGCATATGCCTGCACCGGCGACCCCTACTCGGGCGTCTGGCCGGCGCACACCGACGACTGCCTGGCGGACTACATGGGCACCAATATCTGGACCAGCAGGGGCGGCAACGCCTGGAATCACAGTGACGGCAACACAATTGTTTACTACGGCAACAACAATACTGCCCTTTACGATTACACTGGCTGCGAGCCAGGCAACCGCGACTTCAACCATGGCATGCGGCTGTTCTACGAGTCGCGCGGCTACACGGTAACCAGCAACTACAGCCAGTATATTTACAATTTTAACAGCATCGCGGCCGGCTTCACCTTCGCCCAGTACAAGGCCGAGATCGACGCTGGCCGGCCTGTCATCCTGCACCTTACCGGGCACTACGTGCTGGGTGTGGGCTACAACGACTCCCCCGCCAATACGGTGTACCTACATAATACCTGGGGCCACACCGCCGATAGCATGACCTGGGGCGGCACTTACGCTCCCGCGGGTTCGGGTTACAGTGGAACGCACTTCGGCGTCATCACCCTCCATCTCGCGTCTACCTGCAAATCGGCGCCCGGCACGCCCTCACTTGTCTCACCGGCCCAGGGTGCTTCCATGCCCGGCAACTGGGGCACCTTCACCTGGGCTGCCGGGTCGGGTGAAAGTCCCACCGCGTATGTGCTGGAGGTCAATTCCAGCAATACCTGGGGCACAGCTACAAGGATATATTACGCCAATGTGGGCAGCGTGACCTCCAAAGCAGTGTCCCCTCTCCCTAATAATGGCAGCACGCTGTACTGGCGTGTCATAGCGACCAATGCCTGCGGCTGGAGTGCCTGGTCTGCCAGTCGCAGCTTCACCAATACCGTATATTGCTATCTACCGGGT
>Ga0268276_1002862_pt1 | contig 14122 bp, 11 predicted proteins | sample saktaG_4_FD_190145 | JGI IMG/M metagenome (GOLD analysis project Ga0268276, IMG submission 190145) | Saline water microbial communities from Sakinaw Lake, British Columbia, Canada - sak_2010_1_5_45m | ecosystem: Environmental > Aquatic > Non-marine Saline and Alkaline > Saline ...
GCGCGACGGCATGCAAGGCATAGACGCTTTTTTCAAGGGTGCGCGGGGTGAGGAAGCCGTTGCGGCGCTGCTGGCGGAACTGCCCGGCGGCTATCATGTATTTCATGATTTCGACTGTGCCGGGCGTGGCATAGATCATGTGGTGGTAGGGGATAACGGTGTTTTCGTCATCGAGACCAAGTGCTGGGCTGGTCGCGTGGAACTGAAGGATGGGGGGGTGCTTGTGGATCGGAAGCGGCCGGACCGCTCGCCGCTGTCGCAGGTGCGTGCCGCCGCGTTGTCGCTGGGGGCTTTCCTGACTGACAGGATGGGGGATGCCACGCTGGGTCTTTTGCCTGTGGTATGTTTTGCGAGTGACACTTTTGTGCCAGGGTTGTCCAAGCAAACGGACACGGTGGTTTGCAACGCCTCGCGTCTGCGGTCTGTAATTATGGAACATGCTGGACACCTGGCGCCAGAAGGCAAGGAAAGGGTTGTGTTGGTCATGGAGCATAAAGACTTATGATTAAGCGAAGCGGATGCGAGTGTAAAAGAGGGTTATGGCTCTCCGTCGGTATAACGGTCTTATGTGCGTTTTTTGTGACGGGAGCGCAGCCTTTACCGCAACCGTACTATGGCGAGATCGCGAAAAAGATTTCGCGCTTGTTGCCGGACAAGCACTTGCTGCAGGTTGACTTAAACGACGACATTTCGCAGAAAGCATGGACCAATCTGCTGAACTCTTTAGATTTTGACCATAGCTATTTTTTGCAGAGCGACATCGAAGCTTTTGAAGGTATGCGTTTGAAGATCGACGATGCGGTCCAGGCGGGTGATGTTTCTTTCCCGTATGAAGTTTATCGCGTTTTCCGGGAACGTATAGAAGAGCGCTATCATTTCGTGACCAACTTGCTGGAACACGGGTTTTCTTTGGATAAGGATGAAAGTTACATATGGAAACGCAAAAAGGCTCCGTGGCCGATGGACCGGGATGAGCAGAATGAACTGTGGCGCAAGCGGGCAAAGAACGAGTATCTGGTGCAGGTGATCGGGCGGGAACTAGATATGGCTACGGCCACCAACAAGGCGGACGCGGCGGAAGCGACGGAAGGAAAAGATGAGCAAGAAGTTCCTGAAAAACCGGTATTGACGCCAGAGGAAAACATTACCAAGCGTTATAAGCAACTGATGATAGTGATCCAGGACATGGACGAGGAGGCCATACTGCAGCGTTATCTGAGCGCGGTCGCGACCGCTTATGATCCGCATTCCGACTATATGTCGCCTATGCGCAAAGAAGATTTCGATATCGACATGAACCTGTCGCTCTTTGGCATCGGGGCGCAGTTGCGTTCGGAAGACGGCATGGCTTTGATCGTTGAGGTCATACCCGGCGGTCCGGCAGACAGTGACAAGCGTCTGATACGGTTGGTCAAGGGCGACAAGATCATCGGTGTGGGTCAGAATGATGGGCCGATTGATGATATCGTGCATCTGCCGCTGAACAAAGCCGTGCGCAAGATTCGGGGCGAGAAAGGTACCAAGGTTGTGCTAAACGTCATACCGGCTTCTGACCCTAGCGGTACGACAACCAAAATGGTGGATTTGATCCGTGACGAAGTCAAGCTGGAAGAGCAGGCCGCCACCGGCAGAGTCATGCGCGTCAGTATGCCTGACGGAGTTACGCGCAAGATCGGGCTGGTCAGGTTGCCGACCTTTTATGGCACCATGGACAAGCGCCCGTCGCAGGAGGGTTTCCGCAGCGCGACGGTAGACGTTGCCAAATTGCTGGCGTCTTTCAACAACGAGAATGTTTCCGGTCTCGTTCTGGATTTGCGCAACAACGGCGGCGGATCTTTGCGTGAGGCCATCAGTCTGGTCGGGCTCTTCGTGCGTAGCGGGCCTGTGGTGCAGGTGCGCGAGACACGCAAGATCGTCGTGCTGCCGGTTCCGAACATGGATCCGGCCATGGCTTTCAGGAAACCGATGGTGGTGCTCGTAAACAGGGCTTCTGCTTCGGCTTCCGAGATTGTGGCAGCCGCTCTGCATGACTACGGAAGGGCGGTGCTGGTCGGCGATTCGCAGTCGCACGGCAAGGGCACGGTGCAGACCGTGATTCCGCTGGGTTCGACGAAATATGGCTCCTTGAAATTGACCACAGCCAGTTTCTACCGCATCAACGGCGCTTCGACACAGCGCAAAGGCATCGAGGCGGACATTGTCATCCCATCGACACTGGATGGGCTGGATATCGGCGAGGACAAGCTGCCCGGCGCATTGCCCTGGACGCAGGTGGAGGAGGCTCTTTATATCCCGGTGTCGGATGTGGCCAAATTTGTGCCGGCTCTTAAAAAGAAATCGGCTTCGAGGCTGGCAGATAACGAGCGCTATAAGCGTTACTGCGCTTTGGTACGGCACGTCAAGGATATCAACGCGAAAAAAGAGATATCGTTGGAAATCAATGCGCGCCGTACGCTCATCCAGGCCGAGAGCGAGATGCGTAAGATAGAGGATGCCGAGGATGAGGGGCAGCGGGAAAACGGAACAGAGGATGATGTTGTGCTGAATGAGGCTTTAAACATTCTCGCTGATCTGGTGGAAATCTCCGGAGGAGCGGATATACCGATGGAGACGGAAGGTGACTTGAGGACAAGGATGATGCGGATTTTCGGACGTGATATGCCTTGAATCCGATAAGGTTTTAGCCATGAAAATCAAATTCACAAAAATGCATGGCACGGGTAACGATTTCGTGCTGATTGATGATCGCGAAGGTTTGGTGCCATGGGAAGACCACTTTCTTATGGCCGCGATTGCCGGTCGACGTACCGGTGTTGGGTGCGAGGGGGTGATATTGGTGCAGAAGGCCGAGAAGGCCGATTTCAGAATGCGTTTTTTGAATCCGGACGGAACTGAGGTCGAGATGTGTGGAAACGGGTCGCGTTGCGCGGCGGCGTTCGCGCACGCCATCGGCGCCAGTGGGACCGCGCTGACAATGGAGACCATGTGCGGTCTGGTGGATGCGCAACTGATTGATACTGGAGTTTGCGTGTGGATGCCCGAACCGAGCAAGAAAAACTATGGCTTGGAGTTAAAGGTCGGCGACGAGGTTGTCCGTGGCGATTTCATCAATACTGGGGTACCTCATTTTGTGGTTCAGGTGCCGAATATCAGTGCGGTGGACGTGCAGGGTCTCGGTCGGGCACTGCGGTTGCATCCAGCCTTTGCGCCCGACGGCGCCAATGTTGATTTTGTGACTTTACGCACGCCCAACCGCATGACGATGCGGACTTACGAGCGGGGTGTCGAGGCCGAGTCCGGCGCCTGCGGGACCGGCGCGGTGGCTTGCGCGGTTGTCGCGGTGGAAACGGCCAAATTCACGTTGCCGGCCAAAGTTAAGACGACTTCCGGCTATGAACTGGTGATTGACGGTGACTGGCGCCATCAAAAGTGTACCGGGCTCACGTTGACCGGGCCGGTCAAATTCGTTTTCACGGGCGATATCGATACTGAGAAGCTGGAGCTGGACGGAGAGATAGATTAACAGCCAGCGTTATTTTCAGGCTGTTTGTTTGCGGGATAATTAATGAAGTTAGATGTCATCGCGGTTTTTCAGGAGAGCACGGTTCCGTGTTTTTGCGCTCGAAAGCGGCATATCGAGCGATTGCGCAAGGAGTTCCCGGCGGCGGAGGTGCGGTGGTGCAAGACGCGCCAGGCTTTCGAGAAGACGCTGCCGCGCGTGCAGGTGGCGCTGACGTGGGCATTCCGGCAGGAGTGGTTTGAGCGCGCACCTGAGCTGCGTCGCATCGCCACGCCTGCGGCAGGACGCGATTTCTTTCCTCTCGTTTTGCCCTCGCGCGTGAAGGTGCTGCGCGGCATGCAACACGGGCCGATCATGGCGGAAACCGTGCTTGGACTCATGCTGGCCTTCAACCGAGGACTTTTTGATGCATACGCATGCCAGATGCGGGGTGAGTTATGGCCAATCAAAGAGTTGTATAATATACGTCTGCTTAATGGCACACATGCGGTGATCGTCGGGTTCGGTCATATCGGGCAGCATATAGGTCGTGTCTTGAAGACATTCGGTGTCAGGGTTACCGGTGTGCGGCGTAACGTGCCGCGGCGGTCACCGGGGTGGTTCAGCGAGGGTGACGTGGTGGTGTCTGAGGAACGGATGGACGGGGCGTTGCGCCAAGCCGACCATGTGATTGCCGTGTTGCCTTCTGATACCGGCACGGACGGCATGTTTGACGCTCGCCGTCTGGCGTTTTTACCGCGACATGCGGTTTTCTACAATGTCGGCCGCGGCAACTGTGTCGACGAAAAGGCGCTGGCGGCGGCGCTGAAGGAAAAACGGTTGCGGGGTGCTTGCTTGGATGTGTTTGCGCGGGAACCGCTTGATAGAGGGTCGCCTTTAGCGGCGAAGTTGCCTGGCCTGATACGTCTGCCTCACTCTTCAGCGTTTACGGATGATTACATTGACCGTTTCATTGACGAGGCCGTAACGTGGTTGAAAAAGTGACATCGGCTGCCGTCGTAATCAGTCGCACGGTGGGTGCTGTCGCAGAGACTTGGCGGCTGGCGGCGGAGGTGGCGGATTTGCTTGCGCCCGGCATGGTTTTGGCCTTGCACGGTGATCTCGGCGCCGGTAAGACCACATTCGTGCAGGGGTTGGGCTGGGCTTTAGGTGTGCGCCGTCCAATGACTAGCCCGACTTTCACCTTGGCGGTGGAATATCGGATGCCGCGTTTCATGTTGGTGCATATGGACCTTTACCGGATCAACGACCCGGAAGAGCTGGTTTCGATGGGGTTTTGTGAGTACATCGAGAACGGCGCGGTGGTGGCTGTCGAGTGGCCGGAAAGGGCGCGCGATCTTATCCCAGATGACGCTTTGCATGTCAGGATAGCTCTGGACGAAGGATCGGGAAAGCGGACGATAGTGGTGGAGAACAACAAAAAATATGAATCTTATTAAAGTATATTTGAGGGTTTCTTTGATTAAGCGCGTTATGTCCGGACTTATCCTCGGCGCTTCGTGCGGCGGGTTCATGTGGTGGCTTTCTGTCCGGTTTGAAATGCAAGACGGTGTCCAGACGGTAATGCGGTATTGTTCGCCGTTCGGCTCAGTGTTTGTCGGTATGCTTAAAATGATTGTCGTGCCGACGATTTTTTTCTCGCTGGTTTGCGGCGCCTCTTCGCTGCCATTGAAAAAACTCGGCAGAGTCGGCGGCAAGATAATCGCCTGGTATTTCGCCTCAATGGTCATAGCGTCAATATTGGGCATAACGATGGCATGTGTTGTTAATCCCGGCGCGGGCGATTCTTTGGCGGGATGGCAGGATCTCGTGCGTCAGTTTGGCTCGCAGACATCGAGTGAAACTATCGCCGAAGCTCCTAAAGCTCTGGTGGAGGTGCTGGAGAAGCTGCTGTCTGATCTGTTCCAGAATCCTTTTGCGGCATTGGCCAACGGCAATTTCATGGGGGTGATAGCATTCGCCATCCTTTTTGGTGTAAGTCTTAGGATCGTTTTGGATGCTTCCGTTGATGTGGCCCGGCAGGCACGCATTCAGGCGGTGATCGATCTTTGCGAGGCCTGCATGGCAGCTGTCAATAAGATCATAGATTTTGTGATGAACTATTCGCCGATAGGGGTATTCTTTCTTTCAATGGGGATATTCTCTGTCTATGGTCCGGCCATCATCGGGCCGTATGTCTCTGTGGTTTTAGGCATATCCGTGGGCATTATACTTTTGCTGTTCGTCGCCTATCCGATTATGATCGCGATTGTGGCGCGCAAGAATCCATACAGGGTGATTATAGCGGTGCGCGAGGCGATGCTGCTGGCTTTCGTGACCCGTTCCAGCGCAGCGACCTTGCCGGTCTCGATCAGGGTTTCTGAAGAGAATTTGGGCATTAATCCGGAGCTGGCGAGTTTCTCACTGCCGTTGGGAGCCACAGTCAACATGGACGGAGTTTGCGTACACCTGCCGATGTTCGCGGTTCTGGCGGCCAACATGTTCGGCATACGTCTGGGCATAGGTGATCTGGCGCTGATGATGGTTACGACGGTTCTGGCGGCGGTCGGCGCGGGCGGCGTGCCGGGCAGCAGCCTGATGCTGCTGTTCATTATTTTGGGCGCCCTAGGCCTGAGCCCGGCACAGACGGCGGTCATCGTGGCGCTGGCGCTGGGCATCAATCCGATCCTGGACATGTTCGAGACCATGTGCAATGTCACCGGCGACATACTGTGTACCTACGGGGTTGCCACGCTGGAGAATCTGACTGAAGGAGACGTGCGCACATGACCCGTATCAGGCTGCCTTACCACAAAACTTTTCAGGAGGCTGATATCCCTGAAGGTATGCTGCGGGCTGTGCTGGCTCCTGCTGAACACGGCGGCGGCGTGCAGAGTCTGGGTGTGTCTGAGCAGCAACGGATTGTGTCCGAGGCATTGGATACCCCGCTGGCCACGCCGCGGCTGGAAGATCTGGCGGCTGACCGTCGCAGTGTGGCTGTAATCACCAGTGACCACACACGTCCGGTTCCCAGCCATATCACCCTGCCTTTGTTGCTGAAGCGGTTGCGCCGTAAAAACCCGGATGTTGACATAAAAGTGATAGTTGCGACCGGCGCGCACCGTGCCGCGTCCGAGGATGAGATGCTTGCCAAGTTCGGCGCTGAGCTTATACGCCAAGAAACATTTATCATGCACGACTGTACAGATGACAACAGTCTCCGTTGTCTGGGACAGTTGCCTTCCGGCGGTGATTTGTGGCTTAACCAAGAGGCGCTGGACGCCGAGCTGCTGGTAGCCGAGGGGTTTATCGAGCCGCATTTCTTTGCCGGTTTTTCCGGTGGACGCAAAAGCGTCTTGCCGGGCATCGCCGGTCGCGAGACAGTGCTGGCAAACCATTGCGCTGCGTTTATCGACAGTCCTTACGCACGGGCCGGTTGTCTTGCAGACAACCCCATCCATACGGATATGCTTTTTGCGGCGCGTCAGGCCAGCTTGGCATTTATATTGAATGTGATTTTGAATGCCGACAAATCAATACGTGCGGCGTTTGCCGGAGAACCGGAAGCGGCTCATGCCGAAGGGTGCCGTCAGTTGGCGCGCGATGTGACCGTCAAGCGTGTCGAGGCGGATATCGTGATCACCGGCAATGGCGGTTTTCCGTTGGATCAGAACATCTACCAGGCTGTTAAAGGCATGACGGCGGCCGAGGCCTGTTGCCGCGAGGGCGGTGTCATCATCATGGTGGCAGGCTGCAGCGACGGCACCGGCGGGGATTGTTTTTACCGCACGATGGCTGAGGCTGAAAGTCCGGAACGCCTACTCGCGCAAATACGCAAGGTGCCGCAAAATGCGACTGCGCCTGACCAATGGGAGTGTCAGATATTGGCGCGTGTGCTTTCGAAATTCCGCGTTATTCTGGTCACGGATTTGTGCGATGCCAAGATCGTGAAAAAAATGCATATAGAATACGCCGGATCTTTGAACGAGGCGATCGGCATGGCCACAGCCATGTGCAGGCGCGGAGCTGAGTTCACTGTGATACCGGACGGCGTAGCGGTGATCGTGGAGAATGGCTGACATGAAAATAATTGTCTGCATAAAACAGGTTCCCGGAACCGCACAGGTCGATATTGACGAGGAAACCGGCGTACTCAAGCGGGACGGGGTAGAGTCAAAGATCAACCCATACGATCTTTACGCCTTGGAAACCGCCCTGCATTTGAGGGAGAGTTGTCCTGCGGCGCAGGTTGTGGCCATAACCATGGGACCCCCGCAAGCCGAGCAATCCTTGCGTGAGGCATTGATGATGGGCGTTGATGATGTTGTGCTGGTTTCAGACCGCAGATTTGCGGGTGCTGACGTGTTGGCGACAGCGCACACGCTCTCGCAAGCCATATTGGCGTATGGCTGGGACACGGGGCTTATCCTGTGCGGTCAGCAGACCACGGATGGCGACACGGCGCAGGTAGGGTCTGAAATCGCGGAGTTCCTGGGTGTTCCGCATGCCGCGAATGTAACAGCTATACAGGATTTTTCGGCGGTGGCCTTAACCGCTAAAGTCGATCTGCCGGCCACCGAGGAGATCATCCGCATTCCTTTGCCGTGTCTGGTTTCCGTGAACAAAGGCATCCACACGCCGAGATTGCCATCATACATTTTGAAAAAGGCCACCTGCGGCCGCAAAGTCAGAATTATCACTTTAGACGACCTGCCGGATTCAGACCCCAAGCATTATGGGCTCAACGGTTCGCCGACGCAGGTAATACGGATATTTCCGCCGGAGCACCATGTGGCGCATGAAAGATGGGACGGCACCTCTGAAGAACTATCCCGGCGACTGTATGCTAGCCTACTGGAAGAAAAGTTTGTGGTGTGAGTACCCGCATACGCCTGTTGCGGTTTTATCATTCTCAAACAACTTGTTTGTTATTAGCGTTGTTGATTTGTTGGGCACTACTCATGGCTGAGATAATTGTACATCAGGATAAAATACCCGATATCAGCGTTGTTTCCGATCTCTGCCCCTTTGGCGCGATCGAGGTCAAAGACGGCAGGGTGTTGGTAAACGCGGCTTGCAAGATGTGCCGGCTGTGTGTAAAGAACGGGCCGGAAGGTGCGTTTGATCTGGTTGAAGAGCAGAAGGCCGCGGTTGACAAAGACAAATGGAGAGGTGTTGCGGTCTATATCGACCAGACCGATGGAGAGATACACCCGGTGTCGCTGGAACTGCTGGGCAAAGCGAGAGCATTGGCGAGCAAGGTCGGTCATCCTGTCATCGCGGTCATGGCTGGCTCCGAGGTTGATACGGCGGCCAACGAGGTTTTGCATTATGGCGCGGACAAACTTTATCTTTATGAGCATCTGCGGTTGGAGCATTTCCGGATCGAGCCGTATGCCGCCATGTTTGAGGATTTCATAAAACGTTGTCAGCCGTCAGTGGTGTTGGTAGGCGGCACAGCGATCGGACGTTCATTGGCACCGCGCGTGGCGGCCCGCTTCAGAACCGGACTGACCGCTGACTGCACGTTTCTCGACATCCAGAAGAACACCGACCTTGATCAGATACGTCCTGCGTTCGGCGGCAACATCATGGCGCACATCCGTACCCCGCATCACCGGCCGCAGTTTGCCACGGTGCGCTACAAGATTTTCCTCGCGCCTGAGCGTTTAGCTTCGCCTCAGGGTGAGATTATCCGTATCGGTTTGGATGACACGTCGCTGGCGTCTAAGATTGAAACCTTATCGTCATCGCGCAAAGAGCCGGTGAGAAATATCGAGGACGCTGATGTGCTGATCGTGGCTGGACAAGGCCTCCAGCGTGCCGAGAACATGGGGTTGCTCGCAGAGCTGGCGGAAAGGTTGGGCGGAATGGTCGGCGGCACGCGGCCGGTCATCGAGGCCGGCTGGCTAGAACCGCGCCGCCAGATAGGCTTGAGCGGGCGAACCGTAAAGCCGAAGTTGCTGATAGCCTGCGGAGTGTCAGGGTCTGTGCAGTTCACGGCCGGAATGAGCGGTTCGGATCGGATCATCGCGATAAACATTGACCCCGAGGCGCCGATATTCAAGGTCACGCATACGGCCTTGGTTGGCGACGTGTGCGAAATATTGCCGTCACTCCTGAAGCGCATTAAAGCCGGGGAAGCCGTGTCATGAAAGATAAGTTAGAGTACAACATCGTTACGGAAGCGGATATTCAATTCCTGCGTGAAACCGTTGCGCCAGACGGCAAGGTCTATACCCGCGCTGATATCCATGAAGATTACAGCCATGATGAGATGGGCGCTTTGCATCATTTTCCGGACGTGCTGGTTGAGGCGGCCAGCGGCGGCCAGATTGCGGCGGTATTGAAATACGCCAACAGCCGAAGCATCCCGGTAACGCCGCGCGGTCAGGGCACGGGGCTTGTGGGCGCGGCAGTCGCTTTGCACGGTGGCATAATGCTCAGCACGGCACGCATGAACCGGATTCTGGAACTGGATGAAGAGAACCTCACGTTGACGGTTGAGCCCGGCGTCCTCCTGATGGAAATCTCCAAGTACGTGGAGGATCGCGACTTGTTCTATCCGCCGGATCCCGGCGAGAAGAGCGCTTCTATCGGCGGCAATATCAGCACCAACGCTGGCGGCATGCGGGCAGTCAAATACGGCGTCACGCGTGACTATGTGCGCGGTTTGGAGGTAGCGCTCGCCAGCGGCGAAATTATAGAGGTAGGCGGCAAGGTGGTCAAGAACAGCTCCGGTTACAGCTTGAAAGACCTGATCGTCGGTTCCGAAGGCACACTGGGCTTTATTACAAAAGCTATATTGAAGCTGCTGCCGTTGCCTAAAAAGGTCATAAGCCTGCTGGTGCCGTTTGACGATCTGGCGACCGCCATCGAGACGGTGCCGGTGATCATCAAATCCAAGTATATTCCCACCGCGATCGAGTATATGGAGAAGCCGGTGATCATGTGCGCCGAGCAATATCTGGGCAAGAAGTTTCCGGATCACTCTTCGGATGCCTATTTGCTTTTGACCTTCGACGGCAATAGCCGTGAGGAGGTCGAGGCGATTTACGAGAAGGTGGCCGAGGTTTGTCTGCAGGCCGGCGCACGGGACGTGTTGATTTCCGACACGGACGAGCGTCAAGTATCGATCTGGAGCGCGCGCGGGGTCTTTCTGGAGGCGATCAAGGCTTCCACTACCGAGATGGAGGAGTGCGATGTGGTGGTGCCGCGCAACCGGGTGGCCGAGTTCGTGAAATACACGAAGGAGGTCGAGTGCCGCGTCGGGGTGCGTCTGAGCGGGTTTGGTCATGCAGGCGACGGCAATCTCCACGTCTATGTGCTGCGTGACGGGCTGGATCAGGAGACCTACCTGAAAAAATTGTCCGAGGCATTCGATCTGCTTTACGCCAAAGCTGACGAACTTGGCGGACAGGTCTCCGGCGAGCACGGCATCGGCTTTGCGAAAAAGGAGTTTTTGGCAGAGTCGCTGGGCGCTGTGTCGATCGGCCTGATGCGCGGCGTCAAGGCGGTTTTCGACCCCAACCAGATTCTGAATCCCGGCAAAATCTGCTAGGCTGCTGGCCTTGCCACCCCGGCAAAATCTTCCTCCAAGTTTATCGCACCCATTCTGTGGTTGGTAATCGCGGCGACGTTGCGGCAGGCCATTGGTTGTGCTAATATTTTAGAACCATGCGCTTAAGTAGCAAAAAGCAGCGTTTACGCGCTTTGGCGAGGCTAGTGCCCGCCATTTGCGTCGGCGTGTGCCTGCCGCTGCTTATATGGTGGTCAGGATGCCTGGCTGATCGTATTCGTCCGCCGCGTGAAAAACAGGGTGTCGTGGTGACTATGGAGGTCACGGGCTACTGCAACTGCGGGATCTGTTGCAGTTGGGAACGCTCGTGGATGGGGCTGGGGCCGCCGGTGTACAGCAGCGGGCCCAACAAGGGCAAGCCTAAAGAGGTCGGCATCACCGCCAGTGGTTCCAAAGCCAAGCACGGGACGATAGCGGCTGACACCTCGGTTTTGCCTTTCGGCACCATCGTCTATGTGCCCGGTTACGGGTACGGGCGCGTGGAGGATCGCGGCGGCATGATAAAGGGCAGAAAACTGGATCTTTGGTTTTCTTCGCACGCGGCAGCCAGGCAGTGGGGGCGCAAGCGCGTTAAGGTGCGTGTCTGGCGCTAGTGATTTGGCTATGTGTTGCGTTGATTTAAGAGTTTAGGCAGTGGGCTTGCGCCCGTTTTTGGGTTTTTTGAAAGGTGGGGCTGGATGAGTGCAGAAGAGGGCGATAAAGTTTCTGATACCGGACGGCATTTTTTGAAACAATGGATCGCGGAGGATGTGGCGGTCGGCCGGACAGGCGGCATGGTGGTGACGCGTTTCCCGCCGGAGCCCAACGGCTATATCCACATCGGACACGCTAAGGCCATCTGCATCGATTTTGGCATGGCGCAGGAGTTTGGAGGGCGCTGCAATCTGCGCATGGACGATACCAATCCGTCCAAAGAGTCGGATGAGTATGCCGAGAGCATCAAGCGGGATATCCTCTGGCTGGGCTTTGATTGGGGTGACGGCTTTTACAGCGCGGCGAATCTCTTTGAGCAAATGTATGAGATAGCGGAGCGCTTGATCGCCGGTGGCCATGCCTATGTTTGTGAACTGACGCAAGAGCAGTGGAAAGACTATCGTGGTGTGCCGACTTCGCCGGGTCGTGAGAGTCCGTTCCGTAACCGGTCGGCCGAGGAGAGCCTTGACCTTTTCCGGCGCATGAAGGTCGGCGAGTTCGCGGACGGCACGCTTTGTCTGCGGGCGAAGATCGACATGGCCTCGCCTAACATCCATTTCCGCGATCCAGTACTGTACCGCATCATGCGTGTGCCGCACTACCATGCCGGCTACAAGTGGTGCGTCTATCCCATGTACGATTTTGCTCATCCGATCGAGGATGCCTTCGAGGGCGTGACGCACTCGATGTGTACGCTTGAGTTTGAAGTACACAGGCCGCTATACGATTGGGTGATCGACCGCATGGATGAGATGGGGCTGCTGGTGGTGCGTAACGGCGTCAAGATCCGTCCGCAGCAACGCGAGTTCGCCCGCCTCAACCTCACTTACACGGTCATGAGCAAGCGCAAACTGCTGCAGTTGGTTGAGGAGGGGCGCGTCAGCGGTTGGGACGATCCGCGTATGCCCACGGTTTGCGGACTGCGCCGACGCGGGTACACGCCCGAGGCTATCAGGAATTTTTGCGAGCGTATCGGCGTGTCGAAATATGAGAGCCAGACCGATGTGGCCTTGCTTGAATACTGTCTGCGCGATGACCTAAACCGCCGGGCCTTGCGCCGCATGGCGGTGATGGCGCCGGTCAAACTCGTGATCGACAATTGGCCAGAGGGCAAAGTGGAGCAGGCGGCGGTGCTGAACAACCCCGAAGATACTGAAGCTGGCAAGCGGTTGGTGTCGTTCGGACGCGAGCTGTACGTGGAGCGGGATGATTTTATGGAGATCCCGGGCAAGAAGTTTTTCCGTCTTACCCCGGGACAGGAGGTGCGTCTGCGCGCGGCCTGTCTTTTCACATGCACACATGTGGTCAAAGACGCTAACGGCACGGTCACGGAGATACACGGCACTTACGATCCTGACTCGCAGGGTGGCAATGCCTCGGACGGGCGCAAGATCAAAGGCACGATCCACTGGGTATCTGCGGAGCACGCTGTCGAGGTGGAGGTGCGCTTCTACGACCGGTTGTTCACCGTGCCTGATCCGATGGGGGACGAGGCCAAAGATTTTATGGAGTTTCTCAACGAAGAATCGCTAAAAAAGGTTACCGCCTATGCCGAACCGGCTTTGGCGGAGGCAGCCTCTGGCGAGATCTTCCAGTTTGAGCGAGTCGGCTATTTTTGTGCGGACACGGTGGATTCGCGTCTCGGAGCACCGGTCTTCAACCGGACCGTCACATTGAGGGATTCGTGGGCAAAAGTTGGTAACAAGCAATAATTGGTATGTGTTGCGGGTGCTGAAAAAGAAAGGTGAAGATGCAGAAAGTTAAGGTCAACGGACAATTGATTCCTCAAGAGGCTGTGCAATTCGAGCTGGAGCGGCTGGTCCGCTTCCACGCCGAGCACGGTATGCCGCAAGACCAGGTTCGGACCCAGTTGCCGGAACTGGTTAAAAAAGCCATTGAACAGGCGATCGGGGCCAAGTTGCTGATGGAAGAGGCGAACCGGCTGGACATACAGGTCAGCGAAGATGCTTTAGACGCGCAGATACAGAAGATTGTCGATCAAGTCGGCGGACTTGAGGCGTTTAAAAAAGCGTTGGCTGAGCAGAAGAGTGACGAGGCGTCGTTCCGTGTGCAGTTGCAGCGCGGGTTGAAGGTCGAAAAGCTGGTCGAGCAGGTCTCGGCCGATGCGGCCGAGCCGTCGGAAGCCGAGATCAAGCAGCATTTCGATGAGCACAAGGATGAGTATGCCACGGGCGAGCGTGTTCTGGCACAGCATATCCTGATCACGCCGGACGGCGAAACGCAGGTCTCCAAGGATGAGGCGCGCGTGAAGATCGATGGCATCCGCGAGAGGGTTGCGGCCGGCAAATCATTTTCACGCGCGCCTCATCCTTGGAGACCTGCGTTTCGCC
>Ga0268276_1002863_pt1 | contig 14120 bp, 12 predicted proteins | sample saktaG_4_FD_190145 | JGI IMG/M metagenome (GOLD analysis project Ga0268276, IMG submission 190145) | Saline water microbial communities from Sakinaw Lake, British Columbia, Canada - sak_2010_1_5_45m | ecosystem: Environmental > Aquatic > Non-marine Saline and Alkaline > Saline ...
CCTGCTCGTGGATGGTGCTCTCTTTTGTGATGGAAAAGACATCGACCATCGCAAGCGGGCGTCCCCCCATGGCGGCAATGTCATGGATATTCACGAGCACCGAGCAATACCCAGCCCAGTACGGGTCTGCCTCCATCAGCCGGCTCCAGATGCCATCTGCCGCAAGCAGCAGCGCCTCCCCGTGATGCTCGATGACGGCTGCATCCTCCCCAAACGATGCGATGACGTGGGGAGCGTCGATTTTTAAGGCATTCACCATCTCACCGATGGCATGCTTCCTCCTGACGCCTTCATATTCCCTGACCACGTTTGCAATTATTTCTGTGGAGCAGATCTTTTCCACGACATCACCCTTTATTCCCGGCATAATCTTTTTTAGGATCGCGTGTATGGTATTGGAAGCTCATCAGACATAATTTATTTGATATACGGTCAACGTGTTGGTATGGACTGGGCTGAGAAATACCGTCCCGTGCGCCTTTCAGATATTGTCGGCAATAACAGTGCGCTCCAGCAGATCGCACAGTGGGCACGGGACTGGACGCGGCAGTCAAAACCGCTCCTGATCTACGGAAAGCCCGGTATTGGCAAGACTTCCTGTGCACACGCGCTCGCAAACGACATGGGCTGGGAGGCAATCGAGCTGAACGCGAGCGACCAGCGGACGGCGGCGGTCATCGATAAAATTGCGGGCGGCGGGAGCACAACGGCAAGCCTGACCGGCGCTGCACGGAAACTGGTAATCCTTGACGAGGCAGACAACCTCCAGGGGACTGCGGACCGTGGCGGTGCCCGCGCCATTCTTGAAATTATCAAATCAGCCCGCCAGCCGATGATCCTGATCGCAAACGATCTCTACGGGATCTCCCCTGAGATCAGGCTCCGGTGCGAACCGGTGCAGTTCAAAGCGCTCCCCGCCCGAACGATAGCCCCTCATCTTAAGTATATCTGCGCTGCGGAGAAGGTCGAATGCACAGACGCTGCAGTCCGGCAGATCGCGGAGAGCGCGGAAGGGGATGTGAGGTCTGCAGTCAACATTCTCTATGCTGCCGCTATCGGGAGGCAGCGTCTCGATGATACACAGGTGCACACCTCGCAGAAGGACGAACGGATCTCGATTTTTTCCCTTATCTCTGCCATGGCATCAAAAGCCAGGGATGAAGACCTGCTCAGGCTCTCCCGCGAAGTGGACGATTCCCCGGAAACGATCGAGCAGTGGATCGAGGGCAATATCAACCTGCTTGTGGGGGATACAGCCCTGCGGGGAGCGTACCGGCACCTTGCACGGGCTGACGAATATCTCGGGTACACCTACCGACGGCAGTACCATACCCTCTGGCGGTATGCGAATGCCGTGATGCTGCTGGGGGTTGCCGACATGGCAGCAGGAGAAGGGGTTCATACCCGGATCATGCCCCCCGCGCGGTGGCGGAAGATGGCGAGTGCAAAAAAGCAAAAAGCAATCCGTTCAGCCCTCCTGAACAAAATTGCGGGGATGATGCAGGTCCCGCAAATAACACTCCGTGAAGAGTATCTTGGCATCATCTCACAGCTTGTAGAAAACAATCCTGTCGCGTTCACAAAAGCACTGTCGATGGACGCTGAATCGCTGAACTTTTTTTTGAATGATAAGGCAAAATCACAGGAAATTGTAAAAAAAGTGGCACTCGAGATGCGGGAACTGGAAAAACTCAAAGAAAAAGAGTTAAAGGCAAAAAAGGTCCCGCAGGCAGAGCCGCCGCAGTCCGAAGAGCCCCCCTCATCGCAAAAAAATCCTGATAAGAAACCGCCCTCCCAGCATCAGGTTACCCTTTTTGAAGGGTTCTGACGCGTATGATAACGGTGGAGCAGCACGCCGCAGTCCACCGTATCCCCGCCATCGCCGTAGAGTTCGAACCCGAGATGGTACACAAGGAGGTCAGCATTGATGCGCTTCGCGAGGGAGACCATAGGCGGGATCATCTCTATTGCCGGGCGGATCGCATAGATGACGTCTGCCCCCTCATATACCCTCTTGTCGGGTTCAAAAACGTCATCGGCAATAACAACCAGATCACTATCTGAAATCATTTTTTTAATATCGGTACAACGGATACTCTTGTCGGCATGGTAAATTATTTCCGCGGCTGTTGTATTCCGCCCGATCCCGATCTCCACTGCGAAATCGTAATGCGCGGCAATGTATGTCCCGACGCATGCCTCAATATGTTTATACTCGCCCATTTTAAACAAATTATAGCAATGCCTATCCATATTTTTTGGGATTCTGCTGCCCCGGCAGGGTTTCAGCTGCCGGTTGCACGAACAATATCCGCTATGCTCGGTGTCCGGGCAAGCATCAGCGATAATCCCGTCCGCATGATGGGCTATGATCAGGTACGTAAGCAGATTAATGCACCAGTACTGCTTGACAGCGTCCAGGCATACAAGCACCGTCATAATATGATTGGCCCGGTACTTCTTGTCATATCCCAGGACCTCTTCAGGGACGACCACCGTTTTGTGTTCGGGCTGGCACGGGAATCGGTCGGCGCGGCAGTGGTCTCGGGTGCCCGGCTGGGAAATGAGTACTACGGGAAGCCGGCACATGACGATGACCTGATCGACCGGCTCGCGAAGGAAGGGGCGCACGAAATCGGGCACCTGTTCGGGCTCGATCACTGCACGGTACCGGAATGCATCATGTTCCGTCCCAACACGCTCGATGAACTTGACTGCAAGAAAAAAATGTTCTGCGATACGTGCCAGAAACAGTTGGACCAGAATAAAAATCAAAATAAATCGTAATCCTTTTGAATAGTGCAGGTCAGCGCATCTGCGGCGCGCCACTGGATGTCAAAATTTCCATGGTCGAGCAATGAGATCAGGCCGTTGATGTCATGGGCTTCCTTCATCATGGTGATATCAGGCTTTCTTATACGGAAAAATCCAAATGACGGCATCAGAAGGCTCCGGATGTCACTCATTCAATATGGCATGTAGTCAATATTTTAATTTATGGACGGTGTAAAATATAATCAGCAGGGTGGGAAGATACCGTCGGATTGATATCCCACGGTCAAAGACTGGTTTTTTAAACGGAACGTTTTATTAGCACCCGGGGGTATGGACTGTTTGAACGACCATGCGCTGCTCTGCGATCACGGGGATGCAGTTCTCTGCCCATGACCTTGCCGGGCACCCTGAATCCAATGCGCGGCTCATCACTGCATGCAGCGGCCTTCCCCCCCGGTGTCCGGTATATCCCCCGCAGGCATGTTCGATCGAGGATCTCAGACGCGTCCACTTCCCATCGTATCTCACGATGCTGCAGGAACAGTGTTCAAGCACAACGACAGTAAAATTCCTTGATCCGGATACCTATATCACCCGGCATTCATTTGAGGTTGCAGCCCTCGCAGCCGGGAGCGCAATTGCTGCAGTTGAGCGGTCCCTTTCAGGCGAGCACTGTTTTGCGCTGGTGCGCCCTCCCGGTCATCATGCAGAATATAATCATGCTATGGGATTCTGCCTCGTAAACAATGCCGCAGTTGCTGCTGTAAGTGCGTTAGAAAAAACTGATCGTGTCGCGATTGTGGATTGGGACTATCATCATGGCAACGGCACCCAGCATGCATTTGCTTCCAGTAACCGGGTACTCTACTGTTCTGTCCATCATGGTGATGCGTTCCCCGGTTCTGGAAGTCTTGCAGAGACCGGAAGCGGAGAGGGCGCCGGATTTACCATCAATGCTCCGCTCAATGCCGGTGCAACCATCGCCGACTATGCGTATGTTTTTTCCGAGGTTTTTATTCCGGCTCTCACTCGGTTTAATCCGGATGCGATCATCGTTTCCGCAGGTCAGGACATTCTCTTTGATGATCCGCTCGGTATGATGGACGTCCAGCCCCATGATCTTGAAATCCTGACCCGTATGCTGGCGGTGTCCACCGGTATCCCGCTTGCCCTTGTGCTTGAAGGCGGGTATAGCCCGTCCCATGGAAAAGCAGTTTCTCATATCTTTGCGGGGTTGAGGTCTGAACGCGACCCGGAAAACGAAACCCGCAAACCTCATGACAGCACGCGGAAAACGGTCTCATATCTTAAAAAGATCCACCGGATTGGATGAAAACCCACCTCAGTTGATGAGAGGTTCAGGGAGACGGGAGTACTTCAATCTCCATCCTGCTGATCCTCAAGTAGATATTTTTCGTCTGCATAATCGGCCAGAGCTCATAGAGGAGTACCGTAACCGGCTCCCACATCGCGGCCCACCCGATGACCAAGAGTGCGTCTGCGAACAGCTGGGCGAAAAACTGGTCGTGAAGGTGCGACACCATCTGCCTTCCTACGAGGGCAACTGCAAGAAACGAAAGCCCGATCAGCAGGCTGATCCTCCCATGTTTGAAATGCTGGCGGAATTTCCGGTCGGCTACAAGCATCTTGTACTCAAAATGGTTCTGGACTGCCTGCCCGAGCGATCGGCCCCGGTCGCTGTTTGCAAGTTCCGAAGGCAGGTATATGATGATCTTGAACCGGGTCTTTGAAGGAAAATCCTTGACGGTGTCAATGATGTAGTGCTCAGCAGCAGAATCCAGCTCTTTTTCATGAAACGGGGCCGGATCAAATGAATTAAAGAGCTGCATGACCGAGGCGAGCTTGATCTCGATCAGGATCCGTCCATCCACTTTTTTATAGAGCGATTCAAGATCTGCCAGGATCTCACCACGGTGATTCTATTCAACGACAGCCCCCATAAACCTGTGCTCCAGCATTCCGGATTCTCTTTTTGGCATCGTTCTTTTGGGGCATTGATGGCATGGTTATGGTACCTGAATAAAACAAGTGGTAACACCGGGGCAGGTTCCGGCCGATGCACATTGCCTGCTCCTTGCAGCATGTCAAAAATTATCTTACAGAGAATTTTCTCGGCTCTGCCCTGACATTGCTGTCACGACAGACTTTTCCCATGATACAAAATCCGTAATAAAAGTAATGAGAATGTTCGTGAAAAGAGGTTCCTTCCAGACATTTTTCTTAATGACTGCCAGCCAATCACTCCTTCTCCTTAACGTACACAATGCCATCAGGCTCACGGTAATCGGTCTTGATGACGATAGTGCCCGAGATGCGGTTGAAGAGCCGTAATTTTGTACCTGGCATCCCGAACCAGCCGATCAGGCAGTCTATCGGGAGGAGGATTGCCTTACCAAGGCTCTCGAGTGCCGCAGACCCGAATTTTATTTTTGTTCCGTCGCGTTTCACAACCTTGATATTCATAACCATTTTTCCAATGGACTGCCCGCAATATCCTTCAGAAATTGCCCAGTATAAGAAGAAGAACAGGGTCTGGAACCCCACTTCGAAGGGATTCCAGTTCTGATAATCAAGGATCTGGTGTATCGGCCAGATTGGCTGCAGCAGTCCCCTGACGATATTTAAAAAAAGAATGATAAGGATGATATCGATCAGCCATGCCCAGAAACGGGTGCTCCATTTTGCAAGGTAGAGTGTCCTGCCGGAGACCGGTTCGAGATGCCCGGATTCCGTCGCAGAAGATTCGTCTGACATATTATCGTACATATTCACTGCCTTTGTGAATGAATGTTACTCTTGTTACTTTTTTGTATCATATGGATCCTGTTTCCTGTCTTGCTGCACGATACCGGGCACAACAAACTATTTCTTTAAAAAAAATAACGTAACACAATCAGTGTGTACTGGAGGGTACAGCTACCATGACAGAACCAGTCATTACCGAATACGCGGGAGCACGGGGAGGAAGGATCACAGGATTCTACCAGTACAGCCGTGACGGGGTTCGTGTTTACGACAGCAACAGGGTGTTGAAAAGACTCTATCTTTTTGATCCTTCATCGGATATGATGACGGAACGCGACCCCCTGCGTCAGGAAAAGATCCTGCGGCGGTTTATGTTCGACCGGAACGGGATGCTCGAAGAGACGTTCTCGTTCGGGCAGTCCCCGCGGACATTCCGGTACGAGGATGGCGGCCGGAGGATTGTCGTGCGTGAAGGCGGGGATTACGGGGCTGTTGGTAAGACATTCACCTTTGAAAGCACGGGGATTTCAGAAACCGGGTGGGGGCGCCACGGGGAGATCGAACATGTATATGTATTCGAGCCCGGCAACGATGCAATTACTGAACGGAAGGGAGGGTGGTATGGCGATATAGACCGGACGATCACCTTTGAAGGAATTGGCGCCTCGCTGTTCCGGGAGCCCGAAGCGTTTTTACAGTTCCTGATGTTTACGGAACGGCGGCAGAACGAAAGGGATGAAGAGCCGCAGGCGGTCCGGCCGGATGCCGGCAGGGGGATGCAGCCCGCGGCGGGACGAAGCCGGTACGCGTTTACCGGAAAACGGCACACCACTTCCGGAGAGGAAACAGGAAAAAGCAGTGACGCCCGGATCGATGGCAGTATGAATGGCGATTCCGCTCTGCAGAAGCAGGACAGCTCCCTACTGCAAAAGAGCAGCGATATCCCCTTTGAAGAGCGCAGGAAGGGCAGAAAACCTTAATTTTTTTCAGGCTTTTTTCGATACGATCAGGACCATAAGGTTACGGATCGCACCGGAGTTTCCCTGCTTTTCCGATATTCTCCGGTTCGTGCTCATCAATCATGATTGTGACGAGTCCGGGCTCGACTTTCAGCGTACGGACAAGGATGCCGGTGAACTCCTTGACAATTTTGCGTTTCTGTTCAACCGACGGGCCTTTTTTCATCTTGAGGATAACAACGGGCATAATGATATCTCACCGGAATATGGAAGCGGATCGTATTAACGGGCTGCGGTGGAGCGGGGCCGGGCTTGTACTGATTGGGTGGACCCGGGACCGGGTTGGTACCGGAACCGTTGTCAAGCTCCAGAACTGAGATCCAAACTTCAAATCCCATACCCTGGAAAAACCCAAACATATCCAACTCCATCCTGCCCTGGCTTCTGCCATCCAAACGTGGCTAAATATGACCTCAATTATTCCCGTCGACAAACCTTTGTAAATTCCGGGCCCTGTTCCGCGTTTTTGCGAATTATGACCTCTCGTTCCTGGGGGTTTGGGGAAAAGAGGTGCAACCGGGCTTGCAGCAGGCTCCGTTGTACCAGAATTCCTTCAGGCAGATCCAGGGTCTCCCGGGAGATGCTCTCCGACGGAATCACCCCTGATATCCCAGGCCGGGAGCCGGGCGGTTTTCGCCCGGGGCCGGATCAATCCGGAAAATATTTTTTGCCCGCACAAGATCCGGCCGAAAAAAACCCGGCGCGACCGGAGTTCAGCGGCCCGGGATATTTTTTGCTTGTGACTTTTGGTGCGGACAAAATTTTCCGGCTCGTCCGGTTCTGCCGGGAAAAATTCCGGCGCGATCGCGGTGGGCCCGGGAAATTTTTCCGGCCGCTCGATCGGATCTGGCGATCGATCCGACCGGATTTTTTTGTAAACCGGAGCGGGATTATGATCACTTGTCTTCCTTGCCGGCCACATGCAGCGGGGCGGGGCTTGTGGGGGTTGGGCGGACCCGGGACCGGAGGGGGAGGGAGCCGTCGTGAATCTCCGGAACCGAGGCACTGCGCAGTGGTGGTATGGAAGGGTCGGGGCGAGCAGGCAGGTTGTGGGGAAAATTACCGGCACGGTTATCGTTTCTGCGCCACCATCTCGATCTCAACAAGCGCACCTTTCGGCAGGCCGGCAATCTGGACCGTAGCCCGGGCCGGGAATGTCCCGTTGAAATACGATGCATAGATCCCGTTGACGGCAGCTCCGTCGCTTAAGTTTACCAGATATATTCTCGTAGAGATGACGTCCCCGAAGCCGAGGCCGGACTTCTGCAGGACCGCTCGGAGATTTTCCATGACTCTGGTGGTCTGCACGTCCACACCCCCGGTAAGGTTGCCGGTTGCGGGATCAATACCTATCTGTCCCGAGATGAAGACGAGGTCTCCTGACTGCACGGCCTGGCTGTACGGCCCAATCGGCTGCGGTGCGTCCTCCGAGTAAATCACCTGTTTTGACAGTTGAACCGGTCGGGGAGCAGTGAGTCCGGCGAGTACGGTTCCGGCAAGGAGCCCGCAGACAAGCACCAGTACGATGATTATGGTATTTTTGCTGAGGTCCATAGGGATACACCAGTAATACAACAGTGCCCGGTCATCAAGATATGTATATCGAAATCCGGCACGGGAACTGAGGAGGCCATTTCATTCTGGCTTGTCCCGGTTCCGACCGGATTTTTTAAAAAAGCCAGAGCGGTCTCACGGTTCCCCGCCCCGGTCGGCCGCGTGCGGCGGGGCAGGGCTTGTGGTGAGTGGGCGGACCCGTGGGCCTGATGGGAGGGGGCCGTTGTCAATCGCCGGTAGCCAGTACAATAGTAGGCTCTAAAAATCTCTCAAAGATCTTTTTCGCATCTAGGAAAAGTATACGGTTCATGCTGAAAATTTTGTTTTCATTGATTTTCAGAATTTTCTTTCTTTCTGTTAATTTTAGCCAGTATTCGTTTTACGTCAGAATAATTTCGATAGTTTGACAATTCCATCACGTTTTGATATTGTGCATAGTCAGCAAACATCCCATAAGATTTATCATCTTTCTGTGGGGATTTTTCGATAATAGGATATATTTTGACAGATGGGCAATCTGGTATCACAGAAAATAATTCATGTGGGACACTTCTAGGATCAGTTATATCGGCGATGATATATTTTGACATTCTTGCCAATAGGCCAATTGTTTCTGTTAAATTTCTTGAACTTGGCTTCGTAAAATCAAACATCACCGGGGTCAAGTCAAATATTTTTATCTCTTCCTTTATTCCATCTAATATTCTTTTACGTTCATCTGAAAAATTACCGAGGATTAAAACTACTTTTGAAGTTGTTACCTCGATAATATCTCTTAAATTTTCATTATTTAATAACAAATACAAAAATTGTGCCACTTGAAGATTTTCAACGGTCATCTCGGCATCATTATCACGAGTTATAATTAAATTTGATATTTGCCGAGGCTTACCTTTAATTTCCCATGCCGATATCCCATAAATTTTGCAATCTCTCAAAATCGCATTAGAGAAATTTGCTCCATCAAGATTTGTTTGTTGCAAATTTGTTTCGATCAATTTTGCCCTAGTCAGATTAGCATTCTCTAAATTTGAGTATACCAAATTAGAACGAGTGAGATTTGAATCGGATAGATCAGCACTCATTAAATTAGTTCTTAAAAATTCAGATTTTTCTAAATTAGTTTTGGATAAGTTTGATCCAACCATAAAGGCATTTCGAAAACTTGAATCGAAAAGGTTTGCTCCTGATAGATCTGCACCAGACAAAACGGTATCATCCAATGAACTCCTTACAATAGTCGCCTTTTTTAGAATTGCATCGCTAAATCTTGCAAATTCGAGATCCGTACTACTAAGATTAGACCCAGACAAATCGGCAAAATCAAGAATCGACCAAGAAAGGTTAGAATTAGAAAAATTTGCTTTGATAAGAATAGCGTCAGTAAAATTACTTTTTTTCAATACGGCTTCGGTAATTTTCGCGTTTGTCAAATTTCCATTAGCTAAACATGTATTTGTTAAATTTGCTTTCTCGAGATTTGCCTTGGAAAAATTTGCTGATGTAAAATTAGAATCTGATAAATTTGCATTTTTTAAATTAGCCTCACTAAAAATTGCATTGATACAAGTTGCCCCCGAAAAAACCGCACCTTGAAATTTTGCCTTCGTACAATTTGTGTTAATTAAATTTGCATTCGAAAAATTTGCTCCTGATAAATTAGCATTTTTCAAGTTTGCGCCGGAAAAATTTGTTTTGGTGAGATTTGCACCGGTCAAATCAACTTTTTGTAAATTTTCCTCACCAAGATTTGGTTGAATCTCCGGGAAGTACTCTCTCCATCCATTCCACGATTTTGTACCTTCGAGAATTTGTGAGAGATGATCCTTATTGCCCATATCCCTACTCTTTTTTGGATTGACTTATGTGTTTCCCACCTTTAGGATCTGCCGGGTGCCTTCGATCATGTGAAATCTCCCTCCCTTTATTAGTTGAATCCCCCCCTCTTCACTTTCACCCTCCCCAATCCTCACTTCTTTAAATACCGGCGCCAATCTGTACCGCACGTAAAATGAAAAACATCATCATCAAAGGTGCACGCCAGCACAACCTGAAAAATATCAACGTGGAGATCCCCCGCGACAAGCTTGTCGTGATCACGGGCGTCTCCGGCTCCGGTAAATCGACGCTTGCGTTTGACACGCTCTATGCCGAAGGACAGCGCCGGTATGTCGAATCCCTGTCTACGTATGCCCGGCAGTTCCTCGGGCTTATGCACAAGCCGGATGTGGACAGTATCGAAGGGCTTTCGCCCGCGATCTCGATCGAGCAGAAGACCACGTCAAAAAATCCCCGCTCGACGGTGGGGACAACGACAGAAATTTATGATTATCTCCGGCTCCTGTTTGCCCGCATCGGGACGCCCTACTGTCCCGAACATAATATCCCGATCGCCTCCCAGACGCCGGACCGGATTGCTGACCAGATTGCGGCAGAGCACCCCGGTATGGTGACGCTCCTTTCTCCGGTTGTCCGGCAGAAGAAAGGCACCTACCAGCAGCTCTTGAAAGACTTAAACAAGGAAGGATATGCCCGCGTGCGGGTGAACAAGAAGATCATCCGCACCGATGAGGAGATCGCGCTTGACCGGTACAAGAAACAGGATATCGAGATCGTGATCGATCGTCTTGAAACGTCTGACCGTTCACGACTTGTGGAAGCGGTCGAAAACACGCTTAAAAAATCCGAGGGGCTCGTACTCGTCATCGATGGGAGCGGGAATGAATCCACCTACTCGTCGCTCATGGCATGCCCGGAGTGCGGACTTGCATTCGAGGAACTCCAGCCCCGGATGTTCTCGTTCAACAGCCCGTTTGGCGCCTGCGAGGACTGTCACGGGCTTGGTGTCAGGATGGAGTTTGACGCCGATCTTATCATTCCGGACAGGACCCGGTGTATCGCGGACGGTGCGGTAGCGCCATACCGGAACCCGATGGACGGGTTCCGGGGCCAGTATCTTGCGACGGTAGCAAAACATTTCGGCTTTTCCGTGCTCACGCCGATAAGGGATCTGACCGAGCGGCAGTACAACGCGCTGATGTTTGGTTCTACCGAGCGGATGCATTTCTCGATGAGCATGAAAAACGGGGATGCCTATTGGTCGCACAACGGCGAATGGGAAGGGCTCCTTCCCCAGACGGCCCGGCTCTATGCTCAGACGCAGTCTGACTGGCGCAAGCGGGAACTGGAAAGTTACATGCGGGTATTTCCCTGCCCGAAATGCAAGGGACAACGGCTCAAGGATAAGGTGCTCGCGGTCCGAATCAACGGGAAATCGATCATTCACGTGACCGATCTGTCGGTGAGCGGGTGCATCGGGTTCTTTACCGGGCTGAGACTTAACGAGAAAGAGATCGAGATTGCCCGGCAGATCATCAAAGAGATCCGTTCAAGGCTGGAGTTTTTGGAGAAGGTGGGGTTGGGGTATCTCACGCTCTCGCGGAATGCCGGCACCCTGTCCGGCGGCGAGGCGCAGCGGATCCGGCTTGCCACACAGATCGGCTCCAACCTGATGGGGGTACTCTATGTACTCGACGAACCATCCATCGGGCTGCACCAGCGGGACAACCGGAAACTGATCGGGACGCTGCGGACGCTCCGCGATCTCGGCAACACGCTGATTGTCGTCGAACATGATGAGGATATGATCCGCTCTGCTGATCACGTGATCGATATCGGGCCCGGCGCCGGGCTTCACGGCGGCGAGATTGTCGCGGAAGGGACTCCACAGCAGATCGAGAAGAACAAAAAGTCGTTAACAGGGCAGTACCTGTCCGGTGCAAAATCCATCGGGGTTCCGGATCACCGGAGAGAGTCCACAAAGTTCATCACGATCCGTGGCTGCCGCGAGAACAATTTAAAAAATATCGATGCGAAGATCCCGATTGGTCTTTTTACTGTCGTAACCGGGGTTTCCGGGAGCGGGAAGTCAACACTCATCTACGACACGTTGTATAAGGGTATGATGAAAATACTCCACGAGTCCCGGGAGCAGGCGGGGGCACATGACGGGATCGATTTCGATGCGGAGATCGACAAGGTAATCGTGATCGACCAGAGCCCTATCGGCAGGACACCACGCTCCAACCCGGCGACGTATACCAAGGTCTTTGACGAGATCCGGCAGATCTTTGCCGGGACCAGGGAAGCAAAGATGCGGGGCTACAAACCGGGCCGGTTTTCCTTTAACCTGAAGGGGGGGCGGTGCGACGCGTGCGAAGGGGACGGGTTGATCAGGATCGAGATGAACTTTCTCCCGGATGTCTATATCGAATGCGAGGAATGCAAGGGCAGGCGTTACAACCGCGAGACGCTTGAAGTAAAATACAAGGGCAGGTCGATTGCGGATGTGCTGGACATGAGTGTCGAGGAGGCACTCGTACTCTTTGAGAACATTCCGTCGGTTAAGAGCAAGATCGGGATGCTCTCCCGTGTCGGGCTCGACTATGTGAAACTCGGGCAGAGCGCGACCACGCTTTCGGGAGGCGAAGCGCAGCGGATCAAACTCACCCGGGAGCTGGCGAAACGAGCGACAGGTAAAACCCTGTACCTTCTCGATGAACCCACAACAGGACTCCATTTCGATGACACGAAGAAACTGATCAAGGTGCTTGACGATCTCGTAGAGAAAGGCAACACGGTAGTCGTGATCGAACACAACCTTGACGTGATCAAATCGGCGGATTATATCCTTGATATCGGCCCCGATGGCGGGGATGACGGCGGGGAGATTGTGGCGACGGGGACACCGGAAATGATCGCTGAGACTACGGTAAGTTATACCGGGCAGTTCCTTAAACGGATATTGCAGCGTTCATGATTGATTATTCCCGGATCCCTAATGCCCCCGGCTGCTACCTTTTTTCAGATGAGCAGGGGACGATACTGTATGTGGGAAAGGCAAAGGATCTCAAAAAACGTGTCACCAGCTACTTCCAGAAGACCGATCACGATCCTAAAACACGGAACCTGATCGCCCGTATCGCATCGGTCGATTTTGTTGTGACAACGAGCGAAGTTGAGGCATTCCTTCTCGAGAATAACCTGATCAAGAAACACCTGCCGCGATATAATATCGATTTAAAAGATGCAAAACGGTTTGCATATATCGAGATCTCGGGCGATCCTTTCCCCCGCATCGGAATAGCACGGCGCACGAGCAAAGGCGACGCACATTATTTTGGGCCTTTTATCTCTGCGGCTGAGCGCGATCAGGTGCTCAGGGTCATAAAAAAGGTCTTCTGCCTGCGATCCTGCAGGAAACTCCCCGGGAGGGCGTGCCTCCGGTACCACATGCAGTCGTGCAGTGCCCCCTGCATTGGGATGATCAGCGAGGAGGATTACCACAAACAAGTCGATCGGGCAACAATACTCCTGAAGGGAAAAGGGGGCGAGCTGCTCAAATCTCTGCGGGCGGAGATGGCGGAACGGTCCGATGGACAGGATTTCGAGAAAGCGCTTACCCTGCGCAACCAGATCCGTGCCATCGAGCACCTTGCAGAACGGCAGCATGTGGAACACCCAAAAGAGACCGACCAGGACGTCATTGCGTATACTCTTGCGGATGATACGGTCTTTTTGATAGTATTTTCTATAGAAAAGGGGCTGCTTACCGGAAAACAGGAGTACTCGTTTGATGCAGGCGAGGATTTTTTCGAAGAATTCCTGGTGCAGTACTATGCCGACCGGATACCCCCGGCAGAACTGGTCCTTCCGGGTGAAACCGGTGATGCACTGGTCGAATACCTGTCGCAAAGAAAAGGATCGCAGGTTCAGGTGACCGTGCCAAAGATCGGCGAGAAGAAGAAGCTCCTCGATCTGGTATACACCAACATCGAGCTCAGTTTCCGGCGGGGAGCCCTGAAAACGGGAGACCTTCGGGCTGCACTTGACCTGCCCGGTACCCCGCATGTGATCGAGTGCTTTGATATCTCGCATCTCTCCGGCACATCCATGGTTGGTTCGATGGTGCAGTTCAGGGACGGTTCCCCGGATAAGAAGAATTAC
>Ga0268276_1002864_pt1 | contig 14114 bp, 13 predicted proteins | sample saktaG_4_FD_190145 | JGI IMG/M metagenome (GOLD analysis project Ga0268276, IMG submission 190145) | Saline water microbial communities from Sakinaw Lake, British Columbia, Canada - sak_2010_1_5_45m | ecosystem: Environmental > Aquatic > Non-marine Saline and Alkaline > Saline ...
CTCAGGGCCCGTTGCCTTAACCGTCAAAAACTTATGGAAAACTGTTGATAAAAGGTGTAGTTACTCCTATAAGGGATACTTTGCCTACACTACATTGGAGGGTTAGATGAAGATACAGTTCAATCAAGAGAGGGGTCTTTCCCGGTCGGTTTTCCTGGTTTTCACCCTATTGATCGTATTGATGGGGCACAGTGGCGCCCGCGCAGCGGATAGCGAAATCTACAAGAACCTGAAGCTGTTTAACGAAGTGCTCAATATGGTGGAAAAAAACTATGTGGAGGAGATTGACCCCAAAGTTGTTATCCATGGAGCCATACAGGGGATGATAAAGTCACTGGATCCGCACAGTGCTTTTATGACCGCCGAACAGTACAATGACCTGCAGGCAGATACGAAGGGAACCTTCAGCGGTTTGGGTATTGTCATAACCATGCAGGATGACATCATTACCGTCGTGGCACCGATAGAGGACAAACCGGCATTTGTCGCCGGTGTCAAGGCGGGAGACAAGATAATCAAGATAGATGGTGAGACAACAAAGGGTTTCAGCATACTGGATGCGGTGCACAAACTCCGAGGGGAGAAGGGGACAAAGGTAACCATAACAGTTACCCGTGAAGGTGAAAATAATCCGATACCTTTTGATATCATAAGGGATATTATAGAGATAAAGAGTGTAAAGCACAAAATATATGATGGGGATATCGGTTACATCAGAATCTCGAATTTTCAGGAGACAACCGCGGACGAACTTGAGGCGGCCCTCACGAAGATAGGTACCGGGGATGCCCCCCTCAAGGGGCTTGTCCTGGACTTGAGAAATAATCCAGGGGGGCTTTTGGGTCAGTCGGTAGAGGTGTCGGATGCATTTCTCAAATCGGGGGTAATCGTATCGTCGAAGGGGAGAACGAAGAGCAGCAGAAGGATATCCGAGGCCAGGGATGACGGGAACGAGCCCGAATGTCCTATCGTTGTCTTGATCAACGGCGGAACCGCCAGTGCTGCGGAGATTGTATCTGGAGCGCTCCATGACAACAAAAGAGCTATACTGCTGGGTACCCAGACCTTTGGGAAGGGGTCGGTGCAGACCATCGTTCCCCTCAAGGATGGTTCGGCGCTCAAGCTGACCATTGCAAAGTACTATACACCTGACGGGGAATCGATCCAGGCCAAGGGAGTCACCCCTGATATTGTTGTTGAATATGTGAAACCTGCCCTCGATGCCAAAGACAAGCCCACACAGATCAGGGAAAAGGACCTGGAGGGACACATAGAGGGTGAAAAGGAAGAGGGGATAGATGAAAAGACCGGCAGGGAGATGGTGGATCTCAAGAAGGACAATCAATTGAAAAGCGCGATAGATCTGTTGAAAAGTTGGTATGTCTTCAAAAAAATGTGAGACTGCGGGAAATCCGAAGTTGAAGCGCACCATATCGGGGGTCTGTACACTATCGGGGTGGAGAAAAGAAAAATACATTCAAAGAAACCGGCACAGGGCAGGGCGGTTCGTTCAAAGAGAAAGTCTCTTACAAGCTGGATATGCATCCTTGCCCTCACCGGCGCTGTGGCCTCTGCGGGATATGTGCTGTATCATCTCGGAGGCAGTGAAACAGCGGAGGTGTCTTACACGCATGGAAAAGGCCCGGCGCTCCGGGTTGCAGGAAACCTGGGGGAACACGAGAGCGCAGGGCCGAAAGAGAGAGCGCTCAAGAAAGCAGGGGCGGGGAACAGGGTAGCCTTTGTCATTGACGATATGGGATATGACGTATCGATTCTGGATGAGATCCTTGCTATAGATGTCCCCATAACGATCTCTGTTCTTCCGCACCTCCCGTATTCAGTAGCTGTTGCCCGGAAGGCACACAGAGCGGGGGAAGAGGTGCTGCTCCACCTGCCGATGGAACCGTATGGCTATCCCGAGAGGAGTCCGGGGAGCGGGGCGCTTCTGCTGCGGATGGATGATAATGAGATAGTGGACCAGCTTGAAGAAGATATCCGGAGTGTTCCCCATATATCGGGAGTCAATAATCATATGGGGTCGAGCTTCATGGAAGATGAAGAGAAGGTGACGCTCGTCCTCAAGGATATCAAGGAGAGGGGCCTTTTTTTTCTGGACAGTCTGACAACGAAAGACTCAAAGGGATTACCGGTAGCGGAACGGATAGGCCTGCCACATGCCGGAAGGGATATATTCCTCGATAATGACTGTAATTTCGAAGAAGCAGTCGATATATTACACCGCATTGTTGAAAAGAGGGATGTCTGGGAAACCATGATCATTATTGGGCATCCGCATGAAAGTACCGTACGGGCAATCGGCGCGGCGGTGCCTGTCTTCCGGGATAATGATATCCGTATTGTGCCGTTGTCCGATTTGATCGAATGAAAGCAGGGGGGACCGTGAAAACTTCATCCACGGGTTTCCCCATGTGCAGGGATCGCCTCGGACAGGGATTGGAACCCTCGGCATGAAAATGATGATTACCTCCTCCGGCCAAAAAGCGGGTCGGAGTTTTTGCGAAGGCACTAAAGACAAGGCATGAAAACCATATACACGGCAAGAAATATATTCCTTCTGATCCTCCTCCTTATTCTTTTTGTAGTGGCATGTACCTCTTTGCCGTATGAGGACCAAACGAGGGCGGAGGGCCCTTTGTCGGAAGGGTATTACCACTACTCTCGAGGAGTGCTGTTCGCGATTGACGGAGAGATTGACGAGGCCATTGATGAGTATGAGAGCGCCATACGGTTTGATCCCGAATCCCCTTATCTCATGACCGAACTTGCCGCACTCTACATACAAAGGAAAGAGATGGACAGGGCGGTCGGGTTATTGGAACGGTCTGTCGCATACGCCCCTGAATATGTAGATTCCCTTCTCCTGCTCGGCAGTCTGTACGGTAATCTTAAGAGATACGAAGATGCCATACATGCATATAAAAAGGTTATCGGTATAGACCCCGGAAGACGAGAGGCGTATCTCTTTCTCAACATCTTCTACCGCGAGAACAAGGAATATGACAAGGCGGTAGGCGTGCTGGACGATCTCCTGAGTATTGACCCTTCCAGCCTGATGGGAAGCTATTACCTTGCCAAGACATATGCTGCGATGGACAGGTATGACGAAGCTGAGATGTGGTTCCAGAAAACCTTGGATATCAAGCCGACGTTCAGGCCGGCACTGATGGATCTGGGGATGCTGTACCGGTCCCAAGATAAAAATGACAAGGCCGTAGCAATCTACGGGGAGTTCCTCCGGTCCGATCCAGCCGATGTTCAGATACGATTTGAACTGGGGAATACCTATATGAAGTCAAAGCGGTATGATGCGGCCTCCGAAGAATTTGAGAAGATATTGGAATGGGACGATTCTCTTATCGATGCAAGATTTTCGCTGGGACTTGCCTATTTCCTGGATGGTAAAAACTACGACAGGGCCATCACGCAGTTTCTCGAGTTGCTTCGGGTACGTCCTGATAATGACAAGGCCATATACTTTCTTGCATCTACGTACGAAAAGAAGGGCCAGCATGCGGACGCGATCAAGGAACTTGAATCCATACCTGAAAAGTCGGACTTATACGTGGCCGCCCGTGTCAGGATGGGATTTATTCTGAAGATGGCCGGTGATGCCGAGAAAGCGATTGAACTTATAAAAAAGGAGGTAGAAAAGGGGAGCAAAGACCTCGAGTTCTACCGGTTTCTTGCCGCTCTTTATGAGGAGGAAGGGAGACTTGAGGATGCGGAGGATGTTTTAAAAAGGGCCCTTTCCCTCTCGCCGCAGGATGTGGACTTGCATTACCGGTTGGGCATTGTGTACGGAAAGGGAAGCAAGCATCGGGAGAGCATAGAAGAGATGGAGACACTGCTCAAGCTTGACCCGGATAATGCCGACGCGATCAACTTTATTGGGTACAGTTATGCAGAGAGGGGGGTGAGGCTTGATGAGGCCGAAGAGCTGATCAAGAAGGCCCTTCGTCTGAAGCCGAATAACGGCTATATTATGGATAGTCTCGGCTGGGTCTACTTCCGGCAGAACAGGGTGGAACTGGCGATCGATTATCTGCAAAAGGCGTTGGAACTTCTCCCTGAAGATCAAACTATCGCCGGCCACCTCGGCGATGCCTATAAAAAGGACGGTCAGATAGAAAAGGCGCTGGACGTATACAGACAGGCGCTGCACCTTAACCCGGAAAACAATGACCTGAAGGAAAAGATAAGGAATATACGGATACCCGGTGAGTAAAAAAGATATTATAGTAATGTGTCTTGCGCTCCTTGCTTTTTCCGGGTGCGTCTCCGGGAAGATCCCGGAGGTTACAAAAATGCCTGCGGCACTTCCTCAGGATATACTTCGGAAGATCCCCATGCCGGACAGCGGCGATACGATACGAGCCACGGCACGGATCTCCCTCAGCTCTTCCGAGGGAGATTACTCCCGGAAGATGGCGCTTTTGTTGCGGATGCCTTCCAGCCTTCGTGTAGAAACGATACCCCTCTTCGGTCCGGCGGACTTTTTCCTTTCTGCGAACGGAGAATCTCTCAAGGTGTTTTTCCCGGGGGAGGGAAAATTTTATGTGGGCGCGGCGACACGGGAAAACCTCCTTTTGTTTTTCAAGGTATTTCTTTCTCCTGCTGATATGGTTCCCCTCCTTGCCGGGCTGCCTCCGCACATAGCGGGGGGGCGTCTTTCGGGACACGCGGAAGGAAGGCTATACCGGGTAGATATAAAGTCCGGAAAGAAGAGGCGGTCACTGTGGGTAGATCCTGATGACCACACCTTGACAAAGATTGAAGATATTGATGATGGCAGGGTTCTCTGGAGGGCTACATTCACGGACCATATTGTCGCGAGCGGAATACCCTATCCTCGGAGGGTACGTATAGAGGTGAAGGAACCTGGAAGGGTGAACCTGGACATACGGTATCTCGACCTGGATATATCATCTGCCGGAGACACGGCGATCTTCGATCTTCAGATACCTTCCGGCATCACACCGATACCCATAGACCGGTAATGTGCGTAAGATTTTTCGGAGAGGGAGTAGTTGCTTTTACCGGTCGGCGCAAGTAACACGCCAACCGGTAAAGTGCTTACTTGATATCGATCAGTTTCTTTCTGGCCACGCTTGCAGGTGTCGTGTTGGGATAATCTTTAATAACTCCCTGCAACAGTAACTTGGCGCTGGATTTGTCGCCAAGTTTCAGGAAAGAGAGCGCCTGTTTTAAAAGGGCATTGGGAACCTTGTTCCCCTTGGGATAGTTTTGGATTACTGCTTCGTATTCTATGATTGCCTCTTCGTATCTTCCTTGGAAGTAATCACATTCTCCGATCCAGAATTGCGCATTATCGGAATATTCTGAGTCGGGAAAGGCTTTCAGGAACTTTCGAAATTCCTCCTTCGCAGCTTCATACCGTCCACTCTTAAAAATACCGTAGGCGTTGGCATAAGCCTCTTCCCTGCCCGCGGGCTCTCCCTTTTCGGTTGAGACCGCTTTCCCTTTTTCGCCCTCTTCGTCTTCAGTCTTGCCTATACCCAGATAATTCTCAAGGTATGTTAATCTGTTGGAAATATCGTTCAGGCCACTGCGCGGATCTTCAGTCTTTGATTCAAGGGCGGACACCTTTACATCCAATCTTTCAGTGGCGCCCCGCAGCTTCTGCACGCTGTCCCTCAAATCAACCAAATCAGCGCCGACATCCGCCTGAATCTTTCTGCTGGACTTCAGGGATTCACCGTTTTCTCTTAGTGATTCAGTGTTTTCAGCGGCAAGTTTCTGGAGGGCTGTTATCTTTGCCCCGAGACGTACCTCAGCCCGTTGAAGCTCTTCTTGCATTGCGCATCCCGTGCATGTGAATGCCACGGCCAAGAAAAGGATCACAAGATTCTTCAAGAGAAAACCCCCGTACAATTATTATTTTTTGGGGATTACGAGGAAATGACCTCTCCTGTTTTTTGCCCATGCCTCTTCATTATTCGCGGGGTCCATCGGCCTTTCTTCACCATAACTTATGGTGGTTATTCTTTCCGCGGCAATACCCATGCTCGCGAGGTAGGCCTTCGCCGCTTCGGCGCGCCTTTCTCCCAGGGCCAGGTTATACTCTGTCGTTCCCCTGTTATCGCAATGTCCTTCGATGGTTACCACCCAACTGCTCTGTTTTGACAGCCAGTCCGCAAGCCCTCCCAATATATTTCTGGCCTCAGGATTGAGATCATAGCGGTCAAAGGCAAAATGTATATCCTTGACCGCGGCTGCCTCAGCAAGCAGCGCCTTCTGTGCGGCTGCCTCTGCCGCAGCTTTTCTGTCGGCGGCCGCTTTCCTCATGGCGCCGATCTCAGCCTTGGATTTGGCTGTTTCCGCTGCCAGGATGTCATCCATGCTCGCATCGCTTTTAATGGTCGCATCGCCTTTAATGGTACCGGTCTCACTTTTGACTGCCTGGTCCGTAGCACACCCTGAGACGAAAATCAGTGAAAGACTACATACGAGCACCAGCAATCCTACAATAATCGAATTTCTCTTCATTTTACCCCTCCTTTAATTTGTGGTTTTTCCCTGTGCGGCTTTTTCGCTCAGCTGCCTTCACGGCGGCGAATTCAGCCTCCAAAAAATTTGGTATCTATCCGCTCAGGAGCCCATAGTCGCCGGAGATACAGACACTCATGATGGCAAGAACCCACCTCCCCCAAGGGTATCCCTGATGGATACGATAAATAAGCCTTGTTCTTTAAAACACAAAACAGTTGTAAATTCAATATAAATTTAGATGCCGGGACCACGAGGGACTATTGAATGATTGCACCCCCCTTATGTCGGGTAACACCCGTAGATTCAGCCCGTTAGCGTTTATCACGCACACCCTTTCCCGGTCGTTCTTCTTCGAAGAGAAAACCAGGTACCGTCCATCCGGTGACCAGGAGGGAGATTCCCCCCCTCCCTCTTCAAAGGTGAGTTGCATGAGATTGTCTCCACCCTCACCGATGGAAAATATCTGGAAGCAGCCGTTTGATGATCCCTCATACGCTATTCTGGTTCCATCCGGCGACCAGCAGGGTGACGAGTTATATGAGCCTTGGAAGGTCAGCCTCCTCACATTCTTCCCCTCCGAATCCATAACAAAGATCTGGGGAGATCCGGAACGATTCGATACGAAGGCTATCTTTTTCCCGTCTGTCGACCACGCCGGAGATACATCTATGGCGCGATCATCCGTCAGGCGCTGAAGCCTGCCGCTGTCCAGGTGCTTGATGTAGATATCCTCATTACCATTCTTGCTGAGGACCATGAGGATCTTTCTGCCGTCAAGGGACCAGGAGGCGGGCAGATTCAGCCCCCCGAAAGAGGATATCTTTTGTGTCGTTCCGCTGACCACGTCTGTTATATAGCAATCGGGATTTCCGTCCTTATACGAGGTGAAGGCTATTTTTGACCCGTCCGGCGACCACTGGGGAAAAAGGGTAAGGGAATTATAGTTAGTTATCTTGACGGGATTGGAAGCGTCGAAGCTTATCGTATATATCTCAGAATTGCTTCCCTCTTTTCCGACGAAGGCGATCTTCGTGTCAAAGACGCCACCCCTCCCGGTCAGTGCAAGGAGTATCTCGTCTGCGAACTTGAGAACCATGACCTTCTTTTCTTCCGATTTTCCCCAGTATTTTTTACCGGTAATAAATTTCCCCTCTATGGTATCGAACAGGCGGAACTCCACGGCAAGGTTTTTGCCGTCATAGCTGAATCCTCCCTTTACAAGGAAATCAGAGCCGATACTTGACCAGTTGGAGAAGTCTATTTCTCCGATGGTTATTCCGGCACTGTCCTGATCTTCGAGGAAGGCATCCTGATTGATTATTTTGAAAAATCCGGTAATCTTCAGGGTATGGGACAACTGGTCCGCAAACCATGCGGACAGGTTCTCTCCCGGCTCTGACCCCAGATTTTTGAATTCCGGTATTGCCACCGGGAATTTCTGGAATGCAGGGGAGTTTATGTCTATGTACACCTTGCCGCACGCTGCGGAGCTACACCAGAAAACCACTGAGAAAATAAGGAAGCTTATTATCTTACGCATCATCTCTCCTGCAGTACCAAACAGCTATTTGTCTCCAGAAATCCCCGGAGATTGAAATCGTAGCGAATCTGACAGGAACCGTATTGTTTACAATTAAAAGGTAATAGTCCTTCCAAGCCGCTAGTACGTACACAGTGTCTCACCGACGGGGTGGGGAATCTTTTCGATATACCATATTGGAAATATCATATTTTTCACTACGATCAACCTGTCTTCCGTGTCGGCACAGGCAGGAACGGCAGCTTCTCCGAGTTTGACTTCCCGGTACCTCACCCCTGTTGCTCTCAATTATAATACCGTAATCCGGCATCGTGAGGTTTTGAGGGGCAGCAAGATTCGATTTCTCACCCCTATAGTTCCGATGAGTGAAACCGTATCCCCAGGTCAATATATTTTTTATTCAGCCACTCGGGGAGGGGGGGGAACTTCCCCACTTTCTTGATCGCCTTCAGGGCGGATTCATCAAAATATCTGTTGCCGGATTGCTTCTCGAAGGTCAAGCTTACCACGCTGCCGTTTTTAAGGATCTTTGCTTCTATGACGGTTTCAAGATTGGCATTGTGCAGAATACCTTCAGGCAGGGCCCATTTCTCCTTTATCATGGACCAGACGACAGAGTAATACACTTTCATCTGCATATTCAACTCGGGGTGGTCGGGAGATGCTACCGGCTGAGAGCCCCTTGTGGTAGTGGTGGAGGCAGTGGTAGGAGTAAGGGGGGCAGCGGTAGAGGCAACCTTTTTCTTTATACCCTCTATCGCCGTATCGACGGTTCCAGCTTCTTTCCTATGGGTTTTTGCTTCCCGGGCAGGGATGGGCAGATCCGTTTCGACCTCTTTTTTCATTACCATTGAGTGATTTTTGCGATCCATGCCGACCACTTCCCTGGAGATCTCCTCGGAAGACCTGACCTCCACTGAACTTGAAGGGAGACTCACCAGATCCACCACATATGCCGGCCCAAAGGTCCATCTGGGGGCCGGCAGAGACGGGGAAAAGAATATGATTGAAAGGATGAGGGCATGGAGGAGAAACGAGAACACGACCATGTTATTCAGGCCCGTGGCATCATCATGATTTTTCTCCAGCGCCTCCGTTAAAAAAGTCATGCCTATTCCTTCGGAGATTCTGTAATCATTCCCAACTTATCAACGCCGGCCTTGCGCACTTCAGACATAACAAGAACCACAAACCCGTAAGGGATTTCCTTGTCTGCACGCATGAATATCTCTCTGTCTATCCGTGAGGCGAAGATGCCTTCCAGCTTGGTCTTCAGCCCTGTTATGGATGTCTGGTATTTGTTTATAAAGATCTCTTCTTTGCTGTTTATCGTCAATATGAGCTTTTCCTCGCCGACATCCACCGTCTTGGCCTTTACTCGGGGAAGATTGACATCTATCCCCATCTGCAACATAGGGGCGGTGACCATGAAAATTATCAACAGGACCAGTACCACGTCGACAAGCGGTGTAACATTGATATCCGATATGGGCCGTGTTGCGGCATTCCTTCGGGTTCTTGAATATCTCATTTGCGGGCACTCTTTGTGTAAGACCTTTCTACTATGTTGAGAAATTCCGAAGAGAAGCTGTCTGCCTCCACCGTCATGGTTCGTATCTTGTTGGTGTAGTAGTTATAAAAGATGACCGCGGGTATGGCCGCGGCCAGGCCGGCAGCGGTGGCTATCAGAGCCTCCGATATCCCCGGGGCGACTACTGCCAGTGTGGCGGAACCCTTTACTCCGATGCCCTTGAACGCGTTCATTATGCCCCATACGGTTCCGAAGAGCCCTATAAAAGGGCACGCGCTCCCCGTCGTAGCGAGGAATCCCAGTGAACTTTCCAGTTTCGTTGCCTCCGAATCGCACGCCCTGTTCAGTGCCCTTTCAATATTATCCAGTCCCTTCATCTCCAGTGACCATGATGTCTCGCCGTCCGTGTCCGGAAGAGGTTCCTTCCTGATTCCGGCAATCTTGACAAGTTCGGTATAGCCCGCCCGGAAGACCTTGGCAATCTGAGAATACCTGAATTTTTTCGATTCGGGGAAGACCTCCGACAGTTTATTGATCTTCATATATCTGTCGAGAAACATCTCATTTTCTCTCTTGGACCTTTTAATCAGCCTGTATTTTGTCAGGACGATGGCCCACGAGACCACGGAAAAGAAGAGGAGCAACAGAAGCACAAATTGAACCATGGGCCCCGAATCCAGGATCATGTCGAGGATGTTTCCATGAAAATGTCTTCCGACATCTGCTGATGTTACTGCCAAAGCTTCATGCACTTTTATTCTCCTAAGCGTGTGTTACCTACGGTTGAAGGACCTGACAATCAGGTTTTTCACCGGTCGGTTTAGGGGACTTTTGTAGATTAAATTCAAGCCATTGTCAATACATCTTTTTTGGCTGTAAAAAGCCGGCACTTTGCCTGGAGTTGCTCCGCGGGATTCGGAAGGTGCGATGTGGTGACGGACCCGGGCGATATGCTCTGTGGACAGTATGAACGGATGGTACCTGCCGATGCATGAGAGAGGTGCCGCTTTTTGCATTCCGTGTGACCATGCCTGCCGGGCAGTTATTTTTGGCCTTCCGAAAAACATACTTCTATGATAGTAGGTACAGCCTGTTTCCTTTTTCGTACTGAAAATTCTGTCTGGAGATTGCCTCGTGAGAAAAAGGTCTATACTGTTTTTCATGTCACTGTCTCTGCTTCTGTGCGGGGATTTTTCCCTTGCCTCTGTGCCGGATATGCCGAAGCGGGTCGATATAGAGGCGGAGACCCTTTCATACGACAGCGATACCAAGACGTATCAGGCCACCGGCAACGTCATCATTTCTTTTGAGGGCGGGTTTATTAAGGCCGATGATGTCATATTGGACAGGTTGAAGGATGAGGCGACGGCCGAGGGGCATGTATTCATAAAGAGCGGCGAGGATATCCTTGAAGGGGAAAAGGCAAAATTCAGTATTGCCAAGGAGACGGGCGTCTTATCCGATGGGAAGGTGTTTTTTGACAAAAACCACCTCTACCTGCGCGGGGAGACCATTGAGAAGAAGGCCGATGCGACCTATTTCCTGAAGAAGGGCCAGGCAACGACATGTGACGGTGAAAATCCCGACTGGATCTTTGCCGGCAGCGAGATGGAGGTTACCATTGACGGATATGGGACCGTCAAGCACGGCACCTTCCAGGTGAAGGGTATCCCCGTTCTCTACCTCCCCTATCTGATATTCCCCGCCAAGACTACCCGGCAAACGGGCCTGCTGCTTCCCCGTATCGCCTATTCGAGCGATAAACTGGGATTCGATGTCGGTATCCCCTTTTACTGGGCTATTTCAGAGAACAGCGACGCCACCTTTTACCAGCGCTATATGGATAAGAGGGGATTCCAGGAGGGGGTGGAATTTCGATATCTTATCGGTAAAGATACGCATGGCACGCTGTATGGCGATTATCTCAATGACACCTTCAATGTGACGGAGACCGAGGGGGATGCCATTCTGCACAGAGACTGGAAAGAAGATAATAAACGGTGGTCGTATTATCTGGACCACGAGACGACATTCAGCCCGGGCTTTTACCTGAAGACGGATATAAAAAGGGTGTCTGATCGGTGGTATTTCAGGGACTTCGATTCCTACAACTACTATATGGCGCATTACAGAGAGAATGACACCCGTGCATTCAGCGGTGTCTCGTTCACGGGCGACAAATCCCTGACCTCGCTGACCTCAACGGCTCGCCTCGTAAAGGACTGGGACCTGTTTAACGCGACCGCCCTTGTCGAATATACGGATAATTTCCAGAGCTACTCCAATGATGAGACAGTGCAGAAGTATCCTGAGGTCACCTTTACCGGTATGAAACAGCCCCTGTACAATTCCCCCATCGATTTTGAGCTGGCATCATCTTATGGCAATTATTATCGGTCCACAGGATACCGGGGGGATGTCTTCGATGTCTATCCGGTCTTTTCATGGCCTCTGAGTTTCGGCGATTATCTGGAATTCACGCCATCCCTGGGGTTGAGAGAGACAATATGGGAAAGCTCATACAGCGGTCCTGCCGCGGGGAATGAGGACAGAGACGGCAGCCGGGAACTGTACACCGTGGGGACAGCCCTCTCCAGCGAGGTGAGCAGGGTCTTCGATGTGGGGGGGGCGGTCGTAGACAAGATACGCCACGGTATCAGACCGGAGGTGACATACTCGTATATCCCGTATGTATATCAAGATGACAGGCCGGACTTCCTCAGGACAATAGAGTGGACAGACACGAATGTAGCGCAGCCAAACACGGGTGTAGAGGAGACAAACGCGGTGACCTACTCGCTTATCAACACACTGATTGCCCGGCTGAAGGATGAGGAGGGGGGGATTGCCTACCGGGAGTTTTTCAGACTGAAGTTGGGCCAGGTTTACGATATCAAGGAGGCGAGAAGGGAAACCAGCGGGCCTTTGCAGCCCAGGAGACCGTTCGGCAATGTCATCTCGGAACTCGACTTCACTCCCTTCCGATATCTTTCCCTTGATGCCGACGCACAGTTCAACGTCAATTCCGGTGAATGGGAGGAGATGAATTCCACTTTCGATATCAGTGACCCGCGTGGTGATTCTCTGACCGCCGAATACCGGTATACGCAAAGGTCAGTGGAGGAGATCAATCTCTCTCTCAAGGGGAAGGCTACTGAGGCCCTTGATCTGATGTATATCCTGCGGAAAGATGAACTCGGCAAAAAAACCCTTGAAGCCACGTACGCGTTAGACTATCACAAACAGTGCTGGAGCGTGGTGCTCAGCTATACCGACTCCCCTGACGACAGGAGCTTTATGGTGGTCTTTTCCCTCTATGGCCTTGGAAAGGTGGGCAGGATAGGGGGCAGAATGCCCGGGCAGGGGGAGTAGGGCGAAAAGTTTTTTGGATTTTTTCTTGACAAATGTCTCTTAATTACATATCCTCCGCCTCTTTGAGTTTCTGGATACAGGTGAATTTTTATGAAGACATATAGTGCCAAAAAAGAAGACGTCTCGAGAGACTGGTATCTTGTTGACGCGGAGGGTAAGGTGCTGGGAAGGCTTGCCGTTGAGATCGCACGGCGCCTGAGAGGAAAACACAAACCCGTCTATACCCCACATATCGATACCGGGGATTTTATAGTTGTGGTAAATGCGGACAAGATTTCCCTTACGGGCAAAAAGCTTACCGATAAGATCTACTATCATCACACCGGATATCCCGGGGGATTGAAGTCGGCTACGGCGGGCAAGGTGCTGGCTGAAAAACCGGAAGAGGTCTTGCGCAGTGCCGTCAGGGGGATGCTTCCGAAAAACAGCCTCGGAAGACAGATGTTGAAGAAGCTTAAGGTATACAAGGGCGACAAGCACCCGCACAAGGCCCAGATGGCCGCGTTGCTGGAAGTATAGGCCAGGAGAGAAAAAGATATGTCAGTGAAGAGTTATTATGCGACGGGGAAGAGAAAGACATCAATAGCGCGGGTCTGGATGAAAGAGGGGAGCGGTGTTTTTGTCGTCAACAAGAGGAACTTTGATGATTATTTCACCCTTGATATATTAAAGAGACTGATTCAGCAGCCTCTCGACGTGGCCGATAAAAGAGACAAATTTGATTTCTATATCAATGTCAACGGAGGGGGGATCTCCGGTCAGGCGGGTGCCATCAGGCACGGGATATCCAAGGCCCTCGTGGGATATGACGAAGAGTTGAAATCCATCCTCAAGAAGGCCGGTTTTCTTACGAGAGATGCCCGCGTGAAAGAGAGAAAAAAATACGGCCAGCCCGGCGCCAGGAAGAGATTCCAGTATTCCAAGAGATAAGAGCAACAAGACACAGAGGGGGCCGAGGCGGCCCCCTTTTTTATTGGGAGGCGGGGTTATGTTAAAGGTTGGGATCTATGGGGCAAGCGGGTACACCGGTCAGGAACTCCTGCGGCTGTTAATCGGTCACCCCGGCGCGGATGTTGTCACCATCACATCGAGGAAATTCAAGGACATGCCGGTCTCGGAGGTCTATCCGGTGTTTGCCGG
>Ga0268276_1002865_pt1 | contig 14112 bp, 13 predicted proteins | sample saktaG_4_FD_190145 | JGI IMG/M metagenome (GOLD analysis project Ga0268276, IMG submission 190145) | Saline water microbial communities from Sakinaw Lake, British Columbia, Canada - sak_2010_1_5_45m | ecosystem: Environmental > Aquatic > Non-marine Saline and Alkaline > Saline ...
AGACTCTCCAAAAGATAATATGCTCACCCAGACCCAATTAAAGGCCATATTTCAAAAATATAACTTCTCACCGCTAAAGAGATTCGGGGAGAACTATCTTATTGACGGAAACGTTAAGAATAAGATAATCGGGGAAGCAGGTCTTGATCCCGACGATACGATCCTCGAGATAGGCCCCGGATTCGGTGCGCTCACATTTGATCTGGCGTCGAGCGGAGCGAGGGTATGCGCGGTAGAGAAGGATAAGAAGGCCTTCGAGATCCTTAAAAATATGGTCAAAGACGGCCTGCCGAATATTAGAGTATTCAACGAGGATATTTTAGAGTTTGACCTGGGCAAGATCTTTACCGGCAAGAAAATAAAGATCGTCGGGAATCTGCCATACTACATCACGACGCCCGCCATAGAATACGTAATTGAGAATAGGGCGATAGTAGAAAGTGCCTTGATTTTGATGCAGAAAGAAGTTGCTGACCGTCTGCTTGCGCCTCATGGCTCCAAAGACCGCGGCTCGATAAGCTGCTTCGTGCAGTACTATACCAGGCCGGAATATTTATGTACCATAAACAGGGCTTCGTTCTATCCGGTTCCGGGTGTCGATTCAAGCCTCGTAAGACTTAATATTCTCAGTAAGCCGGCGCTGGAGGTAAGGGACGAGGCGCTCTTCTTCAAAATAGTCAGAGGCGCCTTCAATCAAAAGCGTAAGTCGATAATAAATTCGCTCTCCCGCGAAGCGGTGTTAAATATCCCCAAAGAAAAGTTGATAAGCATATTAAAGGGTCTCAACATCGATCCAACCGCAAGGCCCTCAGTCCTGCCATTATCCTCATTCGCCCGCATCGCCAATTCAGTCAGCTGATCAATACTTTCATCTCAATATTCAGGCAGACCTTGCGAGGGCCGCCTTTCGCGGGCGTCCCGCCATATTAGGCATATGGCGGGACTCGACAAAATTTTTACAAAAATTTAACTTCTTTCAGGAATTTAAATTTTTCGCTGTACCGCCATAAGGTGTAAAAATTTTGTAACGCCGCTTCAGGCGTATCCCTCGCAAGGTCCGCCTGCCAATGCTACAGGGCTTTGTGAGAGGCCATTAGAAATTTTTTGGCACAGTGCCTATAGCTAGTCGGTGTGCAAGGATTTACGTTGAGCGAATGCAGGAACTGACTGAGCCAAGCTGTTGCTATAGTTTTGCGAAAAGCAAAACTAAACAGCGCAGGCGAAGGAATTCCTGCAAATTCGCGAAACGTAAACCGTAGCACACGGCAAAAAATTTCAGGCCGCGAACAAAGACCTGGAGTATTGGCAGGGCGATGTTGGTGCGAGCGGGGCAATCGAGTATTGCGTTGCTTGCTTTGAGTCTGTAAAAATTGACAAAGCCAGATTCGTGTGGTAACTTATACTTAAGTAAGGGCTTATATCATGAAGATAGATAAAAAGGCCGTCACAAAAGTCGCTCTTCTTTCGAGATTGGAATTGGACGATCGGGAGAGCGAGCTCTATTCGACCCAATTAGCCGCTATATTGTCATATATAGACAAATTGAACGAGGTCGATACCGCAAACGTCTTGCCCACAAGCCATGTCTTGCCTACGCTCAAGAACGTATTCAGAAAAGATTCTCTTAAAAGTTCTCTTGATGTAACCGATGTCCTGAGTAACGCGCCGTCCAGGGAAGGCGATTTTTTTCGGGTTCCGCAGGTCATAGAGGGGAAGTAGATGGAGAACCTTTATTCGCTGACCGCCCACGAACTGAAGGAAAAAATAGACAAGTTCAGCCTGGCCCCCTCCAGCATCCTCGATTCACTCTTCGAAAGGATAGCATCTCTCGATGAAAAGATAAAGGCGTTCGTCTCTTTGAACAAGCGCGCTGCTTCCGCGATTCCGGAAAATAAGGCCGGAAAGTTATATGGCATTCCTATTCTTGTAAAAGATAACATCTGCGTCAAGGGCGAAGCCACAACGTGCGCGTCCAGGATACTCGAAGGATTCAAGCCGCCGTATGACGCTACGGTCATAAAAAAGCTCAAATCCGAAGGCGCCGTTCTGATAGGGAAAGCCAATATGGATGAATTCGCCTTCGGGTCATCCTGCGAAACTTCCTGTTACGGCCCCACAAGAAATCCCTGGGATACGGACAGGATACCGGGCGGCTCAAGCGGAGGTTCTGCAGCGGCGGTGGCCAGCGACCAGACAATTCTGGCGCTCGGCTCCGATACCGGCGGATCGATCAGGCAGCCGGCCAGCCTCTGCGGGGTTGTGGGCCTGAAGCCCACATACGGGAGGGTCTCCAGGTACGGACTTATTGCCTTTGCTTCAAGCCTCGACCAGATAGGGCCGATCACAAAAGACGTGAGGGACGCGGCGCTTGTGATGAATGTTATTGCAGGATACGACGAGATGGATTCAACGTGCGTTGATATGCCCGTTCCCGATTACACCAAGTCGCTCGTCAGCGATGTCAAAGGTTTGAGGGTGGGGGTTCCGAAAGAGTATTTTATCAAAGGGATAGACAAAGAGGTCGAGGCTAGTGTGCGCGCCGCGATCGATATCCTGAAAGATCTGGGCGCCGAGATCGTGGATATAACGCTGCCTCACACGCAATACGCCGTAAGCACGTATTATATCGTCGCCCCCGCTGAGGCCAGTTCCAATCTGGCGCGGTTCGACGGCGTGCAGTACGGACACAGGTCCCGGGACTCAAAGGACCTGATAGATATGTACATCAAGACGCGCTCAACCGGATTCGGCAACGAGGCCAAGAGAAGGATACTTCTGGGGACATATTGCCTCTCCACGGGTTATTACGACGCCTATTATCTGAAGGCTCAAAAGGTGAGGACGAGGATAAAAGAGGATTTTGACAGCGCGTTCAAGCTGTGTGATCTTATAGTCACTCCTACAACGCCGACCCCGGCGTTCAAGATCGGCGAGAAGACCGAGGACCCGCTCAGCATGTACCTATCCGATATATTCACCATCTCCGCGAATCTGGCGGGGCTGCCTGCTATATCTATCCCTTGCGGATTCTCCGAGGAATCTCTGCCTATAGGACTGCATATGCTTGCCAGGCCATTCGGGGAAGAGACGCTCTTCAGGGCGGCATATGCCTTTGAGCGGAGGACGGATCATCACAAACGAAAGCCTAAGCTGTGACGGCCAAATACGAAACGGTTATAGGATTAGAGGTCCACCTGCAGCTAGAGACAGAGACCAAGGCATTCTGCGGGTGCTCCACGGAATTCGGCAAGCCGCCGAACAGCCACACCTGCCCGGTATGCCTGGGGTTTCCCGGGTCGCTGCCGGTCCTGAATGAGAAAGCATTTTTGTATTCGATAAAAGTGGCGCTCGCCCTTAACTGTAAGATACAGGATACGATAAAGTTCGATAGAAAAAATTATTACTACCCGGACCTCCCGAAGAATTTTCAGATATCCCAGTTTGATATGCCTCTTTCATACGACGGGTTTGTAGATCCCTTTTCAGGGAGCCTGGACGCGAAGAGGGTGCATATAAAACGCGTTCATCTGGAAGAGGATGCCGGCAAATTAATACATCCCGCCAAGGAGAGCTACAGTCTTGTGGACTTTAACAGGGCCGGCATGCCGCTTTTGGAGATAGTTACCGAGCCCGACATTAATTCTCCGCAAGAAGCTTACGATTATCTCACGGCTCTAAAATCTATCCTGCAGTATCTGAGAGTTTCTGATTGCGACATGGAGAAGGGCAGCCTGCGTTGTGACGCTAATATCTCAATAAGGAAAGCGGGTGAAAAAGAGCTGGGAGTCAAGGTGGAAGTTAAAAATATGAACTCTTTCAGGTGGGTCAGGGAGGCCCTCTCTTTCGAGGCAAAGAGGCAGATAGCGCTCGCCGAAGCCGGGGAGAGAATAATTCAGGAGACGAGGCTCTGGGACGCTCAAAAGCTTGTCACCTTGCCCATGAGATCAAAAGAAGAGGCGCATGACTATCGTTATTTTCCGGAGCCGGACCTCGTTCCGTTCATCGTGGATAAGAAGATCATAGACAGGATCGAAAAGGAGCTGCCCGAACTTCCCCGGGAGCGCGCCGGCAGGTTTACCAGAGACTACGGCCTTTCCGAATACGACGCCCGCGTCCTTACCGGTCAGGTAGACTTAGCGGACTATTTCGAGAAGTGCGCCAATATATACGCGAACAGGAAGACGTTAACGACCTGGATCAACGGTGATATCGCGGCGCAGATGAATGCCAGGAAAGTGAATATAGTGGGGCTGGGTATAGAGCCGAAAGATCTCGTTGAGCTATTGAAGATGATAGACGGCCAGTCGATCAGCGGCAAGATGGCCAAAGATGTCTTGCTCGGGATGATAGATACCAAAAAAAGCGCCGGCGAGATAGTGAGCTCCAAGGGGCTTTCGCAGGTCAGCGACAAGGATAAGATAGAAGAGGCCGTAAAGGACGTTCTCGCCAAGAACGAAAAATCCGTGAACGACTATAAAGGCGGCAAGAAGACCGCCATAACGTTTCTTATCGGGCAGATCATGAAGCAGACCAAAGGCAAGGCCAATCCGGCTGTGGTTAACGATGTGCTGAAAAAGCACCTGGGGGAATAGCTTTGATGAAGAGAGCCAGGATAGTTTTTCTTATCGCAGCGGTAATGCTCGTATCTTCTTTGACGATGGGCGCGCATGAAGCTCCTAAAGGGGCTAAATTACAATCTAAGGAAGATCTCTATAATCAGATCGAGCTCTTTTCGGACGCCGTCAGCGCCATAAGAAGCGAATACGTTAGTGAGGTGGATTCCAAGGAATTGATGTACGGCGCGTTGAGGGGAATGCTCTCTTCGCTCGACGACTTCAGCCAGTTTATGGATCATGACGAGTACGTGGAGCTGACTTCGGAGGCCAAAGGTGAGTTCGGGGGCATAGGTGTAGAGATCACCCTGAAAGACGGAATAATTACGGTGATAACCCCGATGGCCGGCACTCCCGCTGAATCGGCCGGCATAAAACCGGGTGATAAGATCGTGAGGATAAACGGAAAGACGACCAAAGATATACGTTTAAGCGAGGCCGTAAAGATCATGCGCGGCGAGCCGGGCACGCAGATAACTCTCACCGTTTGGAGAGAGAAGGAAGAGAAGGTCCTGGATATATCCATAAAGAGGGCCAGGATAAAGATCAACAGCATAAAGGACGCTTATCTTATAGAGGGCAAGATCGGATATATCCGTCTGGTAGAATTTCAGGAAAAGTGCGCGCGCGAACTGGAAGCGGCTCTCAAGAAGCTGGAAGGAGAGGGGATGGATTCACTGATACTGGACCTGAGGAACAATCCCGGAGGCCTTCTCGAGTCCGCGATAGATGTGTCGGAGAAGTTCCTGCCTAAGGATGAGGTCATAGTGTCGACAAAGAGCAGGAACCCCGCTCAAGATGCCGTATACAGATCGAAGGGCGTTCTAACGCATCCGTCCTGGCCGCTTATAGTCCTGGTCAATGAGGGTTCCGCGAGCGCCGCGGAGATAGTAGCGGGTGCTATACAGGATAATAAGCGGGGCGTTATACTGGGCGCCAAGACTTTCGGTAAGGCCTCTGTACAGACCGTCATCCCGTTGAAGGACAATTCCGCCCTGAGGCTTACCACCGCTTCTTATTTTACGCCGAGCGGCAAATCGATAAGTAAACAAGGAGTTATTCCCGACGTAGCGGTTGATCTCGAGGAGCCGAAGGAGAGGAAGAAGAACTTGTCTGACATATTCGAAAAGATAGATGACGGCAATAAAGAGGTGAAGAGAGGGCCGAAGGTTTCCAGGCCGAAAGAGGCCGTTGAGCGGGATAACCAGCTCGAGCGCGCCGTAGATCTGATGAAAGCTATAAAGGTTTATCAAAGATGAGGACCAAGATAGTTTTAGCGCTGGTTACCATAGGACTTGTGATCGGCATCGCCTTCATATTTTGGAGATCCTCTCATGTGCCGAAGAGGAAGATAATTGTATTAAAGAAGGCGCCCGTTGCGAAGGCGGTTGTAAGAAAGAGAAGATTTCCCGCAATACAGAAGAAATATAACAATCCAAGGGTGGCTATAGTTATAGATGATTTCGGATACAATATGAATAATCTCGAACGCCTCTTTGCCGTAAAGAGAGCCGTTACTTTTTCTGTGCTGCCGAACCTGCCGTACTCTAAGAGGATAGCTTCTCTAGCCTCTTCTAAAAGGTACGAGGTGATCCTGCATCTTCCGTTGGAATCTAACGATAAGGACGCGCCTGCCGAGGCGGGCACCATAAGGACCGACATGGATGAAAAAGAGATATTGGCGCTGCTCGGGAAGGATATAGCGAGCGTTCCCGGAGTGAAAGGCGTATCCAACCATCAAGGCTCAAAAGCTACGGAGGACGGGTACACCATGAATGTCGTCTTGTCCGGTCTCAAGAAGAGGTCTCTCTACTTTTTCGACAGTCTCGTTACCGACAAATCGATATGCGGCGAAGCAGCGGCGCAAGCGGGGGTGCCGTATGCCAAGAGAGGTATATTTTTGGATAATGAGAATAACCCGGAGTATATCGAGAAACAGATGCTATCTTTGCGGAAGATGGCATTTAAATACGGCTCCGTTATCGCGGTCTGTCACGACAGGAAAAACACAATAAACGTTTTAAGCAAGATGATGCCGGAGCTCGCTGGTGAGGGGATAGAGTTCGTATACCTCTCGGAGATGGTAAAATAAGATGCTGACATTAGGCATAGAGACTTCCTGTGATGAGACGAGCGTTTCGGTTACCGAGGGCAGAGAGGTTCTTTCAAATATAGTATCGTCAAGCGTGCACCTTCATAAGAAATACGGAGGCGTGGTGCCGGAGATAGCTTCGAGATTTCATGTCGAGTACATACTTGAGGTGCTCGACAAGGCGCTCGAAAGTTCCGGCAAGCGCCTGGAAGAGATAGAGCTTATCGCGGTAACTAACGGCCCCGGGCTCGTGGGCGCTCTTCTTACGGGCGTATCATTGGCGAAATCCTTAAGCCTATCTTTACGGGTGCCGATGATAGGAGTAAACCACGTTCTTTCTCATCTATACAGCGCGTTCTTAAGCGAAGGAGAGACGCCTGCATTTCCTTTTGTCGGGCTCGTCGTTTCAGGCGGGCATACCGCGCTATTCTACTGCCGGGACAGCTTCAGGCAGAAGCTCCTCTCCCAGACGCAGGACGACGCGGCCGGCGAGGCCTTCGACAAAGTGTCTAAGATATTAGGGCTTGGATATCCGGGCGGGCCCGTGGTAGAAGAGGCGGCAAAACTTTCCAAAAACAGAGAAAGGGTGAAGTTGCCGAAAACGTTCCTGGGTGCAAATTCTCTGGATTTCAGTTTCAGCGGTATCAAGACCGCGGTACTGTACTACGTGAGGAATAGCGAAAAGTCGATGGTCGGTGGTACAGGGCCCTTGGATAAGCTCCTGGTGCGTGATATATGCTACTCGTTCCAGGAGATTGTCATAGATGAGTTGGTAGAAAAAGCAATACGTGCGGCCGTACTGCACAAGGTTAAGAAGATAATAGTGGGCGGAGGGGTCGCGGCCAATACCAGATTAAGAGAAAAGTTTGCCGATGCCGCGAGATTTTCAGGAGGCATTAAAATCCTCTTTCCCGCGAAGGCGTACTGCATGGATAATGCCGCCATGGTCGGAGTTCTTGGAGAAGAGTTGTATAAAAGAGGGCAACGGTCGGACCTTTATTTGAGCGTCGAGCCCAATCTGGAGGTGGCGAGTGCTTAACGAATGGATAATCGTATTTCGCCTGGTCTTGTCGGCGATCCTGAGCGGAGTGGTCGGTTTTGAAAGAGAGTTCCATGGAAGGGCCGCGGGTTTCAGGACCCATATTCTCTTATGCGTTGGCTCAACGCTGATAATGCTCACGTCTATTCATATATTCGACGTCTACTCCAACAGGGTGCTCATAGATCCCGCCAGGCTCGCCGCCGGGGTCGTAACGGGCATAGGGTTCATGGGCGCGGGAACGATAATGCGGTACAAGGCCTCAGTGAGAGGTCTTACAACTGCCACAAGCCTTTGGGTTGTCGCCGGAGTCGGGCTTGCCGTCGGATCGGGATTGTATTTCGGCGCCATCGTAACGACTCTTATAGCCGTGATCGCTTTAATGTTCTTTTCCAGGCTGGAACATGTTATGATACGTAAGAATTGGTACAAGACGGTCATTATAGAGACGAAAGACGGCCTGGAGCAGTTGAAGAAGATAAGACAGACGCTCTCCGAATACGGAAGCGAGATCAATGACCTCGAAGCCGATCGGTCGGCGGATGGGACGCATATGATATTAAAGTTCGGCCTTAAGCTCACCACAAATCTTCATAACGCGCAGCTGATAGAGGATATCGCCCGCCTGGAGGGCGTCAAGAGTGTTAAGTGGGAAGCGGACTAAAGAAGGAGGTGCTTTATGATGGCGAGAAGGGATAAGAAGGGCGAGACCGAAAAGGTTCTCGATGTAGACGCTTCGATGCAGGGAACTCTCATCTTCAAGGATTATGTTAACCTGAAGATCAATGGGACGTTTGAGGGCGTATTGAATACGAAAGGTAACCTTATGATCGGCGAGCAGGCGGTAGTCAATGCCGACATAACGGGGGAGTCGATTGTGATAGCGGGTACTGTGAACGGAAACATAACCGCTGCCAAGGACCTGAAACTGATATCGCCGGCCCGGGTTATCGGAGATATCCGCTCGCCGCTCTTAAGCATAGCCGAGGGCGCCGTATTTGAAGGTCATTCGAAGATGCTGAATAAAGCGGACGATTCGCCGAATAGCATCATGACGCCGGATGATCTCGCCAAGTACCTGGAGGTCGAGACTACCCTGGTTCATGAATGGGCCAGCTCCGGAAAGCTGCCCGGAACCAAAAGTGGCGACGCCTGGAGATTCGAGCGCGCGAAGATAGACGAGTGGGTAGCCCAGGGGAAGATAAAATAAGATGCCGGAACATCTGTTGAATATCAGGGAGGTAGCGGCTTATCTTGGCGTCTCCGAAGAAGAGGTGAAGCGCCTTGTCGATATAGGTGAGATTCCGGCCTATAAGATAGGAGACAGCTTCTTAAGATTCCGTAAAGAACAGGTCGACGCCGTGAAGTCGGAGATCTCGGATGTGGAAAAAGCGGATCCCGGCCGCGTCGATGTCAAGCTCGATTCAAAGGGCTACCCCACGCATCCGTTTACTGAGCTTGAAAGGGATATTAAGAAGAGAGAACCCGCCGCGAGGCAGTATGACTACACGTTCGCGGAGAAGATACGGGATTTCTTATACTATAACGACTTCTATATCGCTTCGGCCGTCATAGTTGCGGTATTGCTCGTGATGATATTAAGGTCTTAAGCGCTATGCACAAGAGAGCAAAGCTTCTTTATGACGATATCGGGTTCGCCAAGGTAGACTGTCACAGGCTTAAGCGCAGAGGGTTCCCTGAGGTCGTTTTTGGTAAAGGCAAGACGCCCGGGCAGATCATAGAAATATCAAAAAAGATAATGTCGCACCACGGCGTACTGCTTGTAACCAGGACCGAAAAAGAGGTCTATCTCAAACTAAAAAAGATATATCCGAAAATAAAGTACTCCGCGACCGGCAGGCTAATATATTACAGAAAGACCAGGGCCCAGGAAAAGAGAGGAACGGTCGTGGTGGTCACCGCGGGAACCGCTGATCTGCCCGTGGCAGAGGAGGCGAGGATCACTTTGGAGCTGATGGGTAATCCGGTAGAGATGTTAATCGATGTTGGAGTCGCCGGCATACACAGGTTGCTTGACAAGAGGCACGTCTTGGAGAGCGCCAGCGTATTGATAGTCATAGCGGGCATGGAGGGCGCCCTCGCCAGCGTCGTGAGCGGTCTTGTGTCCAAGCCCGTGATAGCGGTTCCGACCAGCGTAGGTTATGGAGCGAGCTTCGAGGGCATAGCTCCTCTCCTGACGATGATGAACTCGTGCTCTCCGGGTGTGGCTGTTATGAATATTGATAACGGATTCGGGGCGGCATACTTTGCCTCGATGATAAATAATTGAGATCCATGAAGATATTATATTTCGACTGCTTCAGCGGAATAGCCGGAGATATGGTGCTCGGAGCTCTCATAGACGCCGGCCTCGATATAGGTATATTGGCGAGAGGCCTTAAGAAGCTCAAAATGAAAGGATACGAGCTGAAGGCCGCAAAAGTGATGCGCAAAGCCGTATCCGGGACGAAGTTCGATGTTGTCGTAAAACATTCTCAGGGCGCGCATACTCACAGATCTCTTGCCGAGATATTGAAGCTTATAGATGACAGTTCGCTCAAGAGTGTAGTAAAGGAGAACGCAAAAAATATATTCAAGGTAATAGGCAAGGCCGAGTCCAGAATACACGGTATCAGCGACAAGAAGAGACTCCATCTCCACGAGCTCGGCGATATTGACTCGATTATCGACATAGTCGGCTCAGCCATAGCCATAGATGCGCTTGGGATAAGTGAAATATATTCATCGTCAGTGAGGCTCGGCAGGACCATTCTCAATACCAGGGGGGGCGTTCTTCCGGCTCCGAGCCCTGCGAGCCTGGAGATATTGAGAGGTGCGCCGGTTAAAGTATGCGACGCAGATTCAGAGCTCGTAACTCCCACCGGGGCGGGCATATTAAAAGCTCTCTGTAAAGGGTTCGGCGATATGCCGCAGATGAAGGTCTCCGGCATAGGTTATGGCGCGGGCGCCAAAGAGTTTGAGGGCATACCCAACATGCTGAGGGTAATCATCGGCGAGCGCGCCGCGATATTTGACAAAGACAGGGCCTTCGTTATCGATACCAATATCGACGATATGAATCCGCAGAACTTTGAATACCTCTTTGAAAAACTTTTAAAAGAAGGCGCCCTGGACGCTTATACAACTACGGTCCATATGAAAAAATCGAGGCCCGCTTTTAAGCTTACGGTAATATCTGATGTTTCGAAATTGGAAAAGCTCTGTTCCATAATATTCAGCGAGACCACCTCCATCGGCATAAGGTATCACGAGGTAGACAGGTTAAAACTGAGAAGAGAGACGTTGAGGGTCAATACCAGGTACGGCAATATCAGAGTAAAGTTTAGCAAGGGCCCGGAAGATATATTAACGGTATCTCCCGAATACGAGGAATGCGCCAAAGCGGCGAGAGCGAGAGGCGTGCCGTTGAAGAGAGTTTACGAGGAGGCAAGGAAGGCCGCAGGGGTATGATATGAAGAGGATATTACTTTCTTTTGCTATACTCATGGTTTGCGCTCTGCAGATCGCGACCGGCGCCGCCGCTGACACGATCTACACGAAAGACGGGAAAGAGCTAAAGGGCATAGTCATAGAGGACTATAAGGACAGGATTAACTTCTCCACTATAGACGGTCAGACCGTCGTAATGAAGTCGGAAGTGAGGGAGCTATATTTTGATACCGAGGAGCAGAACCTCTTAAAGCTCGCCGAACAGTCAAGGGACAAGGGCGACCACGTGAAAGCCTTCATATATTACGATAAGGCGTTCAAACTGAATCCAGATTCCAGGGTCGCCAAGGACGGCATAGTCTTTTTACAGGGATACCTCTTCAAAAAAGATATGTCGCAGAAGGAAGAAGTCGTCAGGCGCCATAATGATTTTGAACAAAGAGGGGCGATATACGAGATAAAGAGTGACGAGGATAAGTTTAATGACGATCTGAAGAAGCTGTGGACGGAGGCCGGCATAACTTTGCTGACGACAGATAGCGCGACCCGGATCGAAAGCGTCAGAAAGGGTTCTCCGGCGGACAGCGCGGGTGTCAGGAAGGGCGATATGCTAGTCGCCATATGGGGCAGGCTCGTAGGGTATATGTCATTAAAAGAGGTCTCTGAGACGTTGCTTGAAAAGAACTCCCTGGAGACAAAGATCGCGCTGGATCGTAACATTACTGTGGTTGTAAGGCCGAGGGACTCTATAGGGGTCACCTTATCCATGCAGTTTGACGGCCTTACGGTATCGGCCGTTAAGGATGGCTCAACCGCATCCGAGGCCGAATTAGCGCCGAACGATCTTATAATGGCAATAAACGGAAGATCGACTCGCTATATGCCTTTAAAGAAAGCTATCGCGTTGATTAAAAGATCGAGAGGCGGCAAGGTCAATTTGATCGTAAGAAAAGATATAGTTATGTGGGGAAAAGGAGGATTGTAAAGATGAAGCAAGGCGCTAATTACAGAAGAACGCAGTACCTCATAGCGAAGAAGTTTCAGTTAAAGTATGTGGGGATGATATTGCTGCTCGTCTCCCTGACGGCGATAATGTGCTCATATGTAATATACTACACCATGATGCTTACGATGGGCGATAAGCTCGCTAATGTATACCCCCAGGGCCGCCTCATATCCATAGTGAATATGGTGAATTTCAGGATACTCCTGACCATGCTTTTGGTGGCGCCTCTGGTAGTGATCATAGGCATATACGCTTCGCACAAGATAGCGGGCCCCATATACAGGATCGAGAAATTTCTTGGATCGATGGTGGACGGCGACTTCTCAATGCCTTTAACTTTAAGAAAGAATGATGAGCTGGTATCTCTTGCCACAGGAATAAACATGTTGATAGAAAGCGTAAAGACAACCGTCAAAAAAGAGAAGGCCGCGATCGGCAACATAGCCGTCTCTATGGAAAATCTAAGAAAGATCGCGACATCCAAACCTGTTTCCCACGCCGCGCTCGATCAGGCGCTGGACAAGCTTAATGAAGAAGTCTCGGTACTGAGAAACGAGGTCGAGAAGTATAAGATTTGATGAATAATCAAATTTAATTTGACAAATGTGAAAGCGCATGGTATACTTCCTGTAATAGTAATTATTACAGGAGGGGACCATGGTCTTACCGAGTAAATTCAAAGTAGCTTTCAAAACGATCTCAGTCTTAGTGGCTGGGATTTTTTTATGGAATCAGGTGGCCTGGGCAGGTGATTTAATCAATGCAGCATTAGAACAACAATATAAGGACCAGTCCCAGACCTTCGCACCCTCGTATCTGCAAAATCAGCAGAGTTCCGTAGAGGCCTTAATATCTCAGAAGCAGACTATAGAAGATACTATAACCACCCAAAATTTACTGACTTCCGCCGATACCCAACCGCCAGATGATGAATCTATTGATTTAAAAGGCCCTCGCGGCGGTGGGGAATCTTCCACAGTTACGCAAAGCTCTGTCGAGACGCAGGCTTCTTCTGTGGCCGGTCCAACCGAAGATCCCTCCATAATCACGGTAACCACTGAGACGGGCGATGTCGTCCACTATAAAGGCGACAGCATAGATTCTATAGAGCGCAATGACGGCGCTGTATTAAATAGCATCACGTTGGACGGTGACAATAATCTGGTCGGCGCCGAAATAACATATTCTGACGGAACAATCCAAACTGTCGCCGGTGGTAAGGTTTCCCAAGTCATTAAGCCGGATGGCACGATTTTAAATTACAATGAAGAGGAATTAATATCTTTTATAATTTATCCGGACGGCCAAACCGCCGATTGTTCCTGTGCAAAAGACGGCCAGGGCAATATTATCGAAATTATCTTAACAGATTCAGATAAAACCTCTCGCTATGACAGCAACAACCGACTAACAAGAGTTGAATTCAACACCGGTAAAACCATCGAATATAATAGCGGCGTAATATCGAAAATCACTGAATTAGATAATAGTACCTTCATATTTGATATAAAGAACAATCCGGATAATACAATAACTTCAAGTCTTTCCCAGTATGTAGCCGTGAACGGCACTGCATATAGGTATAGCATAGACAGTAGCAGCTCCTTAATATCTGTCGTCGTAGAGAAAAACGGCTTGATAGCTACATACAATAAGGAAGGTGTTTTATCGGGCGTGACTAAAAATGGGCAAGCAATAACACTAACAGTAATTTCTCAATCTCAGGCCGATTATGATGCGGCTCTTGCAGTTTATCAGAATAGGAGACAGGACGTGCAAAACCTCCAGATTAATTTCAATGCTGCCGGTGCTGATCTGGCGGTAAAAACCAGCGCAAAAGATACTGCCCAGACAAGTCTAGGCTTGGCCACCCAAGCCCTTACCAGCGCTCAATCCACCAAGGACACCAAGC
>Ga0268276_1002866_pt1 | contig 14102 bp, 17 predicted proteins | sample saktaG_4_FD_190145 | JGI IMG/M metagenome (GOLD analysis project Ga0268276, IMG submission 190145) | Saline water microbial communities from Sakinaw Lake, British Columbia, Canada - sak_2010_1_5_45m | ecosystem: Environmental > Aquatic > Non-marine Saline and Alkaline > Saline ...
ACTTTTTCAGCGACCTTTTCTATTGACCCAACAATATCATGTTTATTGCTGATTTTCAATGATAATTGGGGGTTTTGATAGGTAAAATTGGGCTGTCATGCCAGCGCCAAAGGCTAAAAGCACAGCTAAGAATACAATAATAACAAGCAAGATATTTTGCTTGTTTCTCTTGCAAAATTGGATAAAATTTGATATTGTTAGCATATAAATTATTAATCAAAAAAGAATTGACTTCCAGTATAAATTTTATGATTACATAAAACTTATACTGGATGCTCATGTTTGTAGCGAAATTTTTCGCTACACTCAAAATTAACAATGAACGTCCCGATTAAACGACTCGCTAATCGTTCGCGTTTAACGGGATGTAGAATTCGTAAATTCGTCGCTTCGCTCCTCATTAACGATTACTAACACATGGCACATACCAAAGCAAAGGGGTCAACAAAATTAGGGAGGGATTCAAATCCTCAATATCTTGGCGTTAAAATGGCTGATGGCCAAAAAGCTAAGGCTGGTTGTATTCTTATTAGACAAAAAGGTACAAAAGTTTTGCCTGGCAAAAATGTAGGTATGGGAAATGACTACACTCTTTTTGCTTTGAAAGAAGGTATTGTTAAATTTAAAACTATTCAAAAAACAACTTTTCAGGGCTTAAAACGCAGAGCCAAAGTTGTGGAAATTGTTTAACCCTTAAAACCACTGGCTTTAGATTATCCTTTGTGGTAGTTTGAAACTAGTGGTTTTAGTTTAAAAAATAATTCGCTATTTAAATGAGGAGGCAATTATTTATTATGAAAAAAATATTTGCTTGGATGTGTTTTTCTTTTTTTATCATTTTTGAATTTCTAGTAGTAGCCTTTATTGTTGGGCTTGACCCAATGATTGGCGGTTGAGTTGAAAGGAGTAAAAATGGATAGCTTGCCGACATCTGTGTATAAAATTACAGCTATATTAGCGGGGATAATGATTATCTCTATTGTCACTTTTGTCACCCTCATCATTATAGTACGGACTTAACTTAAATGAAGACAATATTAACCTAAAAAGGAATGGCTTTAAAAACCACTCCTTTTAATTTATTTTAAGCAAGCTCTTATAAACTCTCTAAATAGGGGCTGTGGTTTTAAAGGGTTTGATTTAAACTCTGGGTGAAATTGAGTGGCTACAAAAAACGGATGAACAGTTTTGGGTAGTTCCACAATTTCCACTAAGTCTTTTTCTTTGTTAACTCCCGAAATTACCAGTCCTTTTTTTTCTAAAATTTCCCTGTATTTATTATTTAATTCATATCTGTGGCGATGCCTTTCAGAAATTTCTTTGGCTCTGTAAGCCTTATAGCTTATTGTGTTGGGCTTTAACTGACAGTTATAAGCTCCTAACCTCATAGTACCTCCATATCTACTTTCTTTTAGTAGGGCTTTTTGCTCTAACATCATATCAATAACAGGCTCAGCTTTTGAGTCAAACTCCATTGAGTTGGCATTTTTGATACCACAAACATTGCGAGCAAACTCAATACTGGCTAATTGCATTCCCAAGCAAAGTCCAAAAAACGGAATTTTATTTTTTCGGCAAAACTCAATAGCTAAAATTTTACCCTCCACTCCTCTATTGCCAAATCCTCCCGGCACTATTATGCCATCAAACTTTTTTAATTCAATTAATGTTTTTGGATTTTCTTCAAACTGTTCAGACAAAATCCATGTAATTTCGGGGGTGGCTTTGAAATAAAAACTAGCATGCTTTATAGCTTCAATAACTGAAATGTAAGAATCCATTAAAGTAAAATCCCCTGTTTTAAAGTATTTACCAACAATGCCAATTTTAACTTTTTTTGTTGGATTTTGGATATTGCTAACTAGTTTTTTCCACTCTTTACCATCTGTTTTTTTAGCTCTTAATTTAAACTTTTTTAAAATACGGTTTCCAAAATCATCTTTTTCAAAATTAACTGGCACTTCATAGATGGATTTAATGTCGGGAGCTGAAATAACATCTTTTTCGTCAACCCCGCAAAAAACAGATATTTTCTTTTTTCTTGGGCCATCAACCTCAACAGCTGAACGGGCTATAATAAAATCGGGTTGAATGCCAGCAGAGTTTAATGACCTAACAGCATACTGGGTAGGTTTTGTTTTCATTTCCCCTATTGTACTGGGAATTGGTAAATAGCTTACTATAACATTTAAAACATCGTGGGGTTGTCTTAGTTTTAACATTCTAGAAGCTTCTAAAAACAAAAGGTTTTGGTACTCCCCTACTGTTCCCCCAATTTCAATTAAAATAAAATCAGCTTTTACTTTTTTCTCAAGCCGTTTTATTTTAGCAATAACTTCTTCTGGAATATGAGGGACTACTTCAACGCATTTTCCGCCAAACTCCATTTTTCTTTCTCTTTCAATTAAAGAAAGATAGACACTTCCAGTTGTCATATAATTATCAACAGATAAACTCTCTCCCAAAAATCTTTCATAATTTCCAAGGTCTTGGTCGCATTCCAATCCATCGTCACAAACAAAAACCTCACCATGCTCTACCGGGTTCATGGTGCCAGCATCCACATTTATATAGGGGTCTATTTTAATGGCTGAAACAACAAAGCCTTTATTTTTTAAAATTCTTCCAATTGAAGAAGTTGTTATACCCTTTCCAATGCCTGACATAACCCCACCCATTATGAAAATGTATTTTGTTTTTGGCATATTAGAAGTTCTTAATGAATGAATCCGCCTTAGGCGGAGAATGAATTTAGAAGTTCTTATACCCCGTGAAGTGTGAGCTTCCGCCAGCAGGCGGAAGCGAACTACTTAACTGGGGTGGCTTTAACCGTGAACAGCGAACGACTATATTAAGCTACTTCACTGTGGTAATTACAGTTATTCTTTAATCTCTAAAATTATAACTTTTATTTGACATTCTAAGTTGTGGTCAAAAATAATTTTTGCTTCATACTCCCCCACTTCTTTAATATCGTGCTCTAATACAATCTGACTTTTTTTAACATCAAAACCCATTTTTTTTAAAGCTACTGCTAATTTAGTAGAATTTATTTTTTCAAAAAGCTGACCCTTATCCCCTACTTTTGCTGAAACCTCAACTTCTAACCCATCCATTTGAGAAATACTTTTAGCTGTTTCTTCTAATGAATGTTTGGCTTTTTCTACAATATTTTTTTGCTTGCTCATAGCCCATTCAACAGATTCCTTTGTGGCTTTTTTAGCTAAATTTTTAGGAATTAAAAAATTAGTAGCATAGCCATCAGCCACTTCTTTTATTTCGTATATCCTGCCAATTTTTCTAACATCTTGTAGCAATACAATTTTCATTAATAATGTTTTGTCATCCTGAGCGATTAGAGAAGGATCTCGACCGAGATTCTTCGCCTGGAAGCTCAGAATGACACAGCTACTATTTATTAAGCAATTCTATAGCTTTCTCAAGCTGAGCGTCTATGGTGCTTGTTGAATCAGCCACCTCCAAATCAGGGTCTAATCCATTTTTATCTAAAGATGTTCCATTTGGTGTTAGCCATTTAGCAATAGTTACTTTTAAAGATGACTTATCGCTTAAATTAATTTGCTCTTGAACCGAGCCCTTACCAAAAGATTTTGCCCCAACCAATTTTATATTTCTGTTATCCCTTAAAGCACCAGCCAAAATTTCAGAAGCTGAAGCTGACCCTTGGTTTATTAAAACAACCACTGGGTAATTAACAAAAATAGAAGGCCCCAAAGAAAGATATTGCCTTTTTTCTTTATCAATACCCTCATCTTGAATAACCACCACCTGGCCTTTTTCTAAAAACCAGCCAGCCACCACCTGAGCAACCTCTAAATATCCTCCGGGATTATCTCTTAAATCAATTATTATTTTTTTGTCATTGGCTTGAACAATTTCTGTGGCTGCTTTTTGAAATTCAGAAACTAAAATTTTATTAAATTGATAAATTTTTATTAAAGCAATGTCATCTCCTTCTTGAGTTAATTCTAAAGTAGGAATTTTAATGGTTGCTCTTTTTAAAACAAACTCTTTTGGCTCCACCCAGTCTTTTCTTTGAATTAAAAGCTTCACTGTGGTACCTGGCTTACCTTTTATAATTTTTACAGCTTCTTCAATTGTTATGTCTTGGGTAAAAACATCTTCAATTTTAACTATTTTATCACCAGACTTTAAGCCAGCTTGTTCAGCTGGGGTTCCTTTAAAGGGTGAAACAACAGTTAATTGTTCATCTTTAATACCAACCACCATACCAACTCCTTCATATTGGCCATTTAGCTCTTCATTAAAACTTTCTGTTTGGTTGGGAGTAAAAAAAGTTGTGTAAGGGTCACCAATACTTTTTACCATTCCTTCCACAGCCCCATATACCATTTTTTGGTAGTCAATTTGGTGCTTGTCAATATAAGCCACTTCTAATCTTCGCCATGTTTCCCAAAAGATTGAAAAATCTACTTTATCATCAACTCCCAAACCCTCATTTACATTAGAGGGTACTGTTTTTAAAACCATTTGCTCTCCCCTATTAAACCCAAACTGATAAGCGACTAAACCAACCACGCAACAAAAAATTAAAACTGGAATAGCCTTAATTAAAAAAATAAAAACCCTTTTATAGTTCATAAAATTATTATTTTATTCTAGCAAATAAATAAAAAACCCGCAAACTTTTTCCCCAACACCAAACAAAGTTATGGTGTAAAGGTTTTGTCTGCGAGCTTTTGGAGGGGTCAATTGTACACCCTCCACTTTAACTGGAATATTTTCCCAATTATTTCTTGATAAACCATGATCATCTCAATAACCTCCACCCCCGTGAAAGCAGAAGTTTTAATTGGAAACTCAACTCCACCAATAATCTTACCCTTACTATCAATAAGAGTACGGTCAATGCAGGGTACAATTAGCCCTAGGCCATTAGATAAAACAGCACAATTCGTGGCACTTTCCAAAGAAGGAAAACCAGCACCACTAGACTTCTCTCCATTTAAATTCAAGCCGAACAAATCAGTCATCGTTATAATCATTTGCCTATCCTTTCCCATAACAGAATAAAAAAAGCTCAATTGAGCCACTAATAAAACACTACCACACTTATTTATTTTTTTCCATTTTTCGCTGGGCAAAAATCAATGTAATCGCAATAGTCACAAAGTTTTGAAACATTTGGTTCCCAGTCTTTTTCGGTTTGAATTTGATGAGCAATATCAATAATTTTTTCTTTAACTTGCTTTCTTTCAGATAATTTCGGCTCTATGGGTGTTCTTGTGCCTGTTTTTAAATAAATATATTTTACAGTTTCAACTTTTTTGGCAAATATTTTTTCTGCTAAAAAAACATAAATTAAAAGCTGAAGATTGTCATTTTTTTCTTTGCCTGTTTTATAATCAATTATTTCTAAATTGCCATTGCTTAGCTTATCTATTCTATCAATTTTACCTCCCAAACTTAAATCTTTATCAAACGGTATTGTAATATAATCATCAAAAGAATTTCCTGGGGGAGACACTGGTAAAGAAAAAATATCTGGCTTTAAATTTTCATTTTTTACAAACCATTGAAGCATTTTTAAAGCTTGGTTATAAAACTCTCTTTCCTCTGTTATTGATTTAAAACCATAAGTCTCCCCTCTTGGTCCGTTCCAAACTTGCTTTAAAATTTCTGCCATTTCACGCCAATTTCTTTGCTCAATTGGATTTTTAAAAAATAAAGTTAAAGTATCGTGAACAAAACTGCCCATTTCCATTACAGCTCTCTTTTTTTTAAGTTGTTTTTTAATTTTAGCAATTTCAGGGTCCAAATACTCAAAATAATACTGCTTGTGACAGTTTAAATAAATATTAATTTTTGAGGGAGACAAAGTTAATAACATACCTAATAGATTTCCTTTGGGTTTTCTTGAGTAAAGAGTCCATAGGAAACGATTTGGTTATCCTGCGCGTAGAGATAGGGTAATTGTTTGTGGGTAAAATCAACTATTTCGTTAGTTTTCTTGCCTTTCCATTTTTTTTCAATATTTTCAATTAGCTCTTTTTCTTTTTTATTTATTTTAGACAAATCAACTTTTGCCCCACTTCTTGTTTGAGAAATAAGCATAGCCCCATCTTTTGTCTGGGTAATATCTATTTCGCCCTTATCAAACATTTCATCAATAATTCTAAAGTAAGTATCTGAAACAGGTCCGTATTGTATCTTGCGATATTGCATACCGCTCATACTTTGCAAATGGTAATAAAACCAAGAAAAATCAGCAAAGTATAAAAGCTTTGCCAATTTGGTTTTTGGGATCACTCCCCCTTTTCTCAAAAAAGCTAAAATCATTTGCTTATACTTTTCGTAATTGGGTAGTTCTTTATTTTCTAATTCTTCAAACGATACATTCAAAATGCCAGACAATTTTTCAAATTCTCCCAAGGTAAGGTCTCTTGTGCCTTTTTCTATGGCAACGAAAGATGGCCGAGAAATCCCTATTTTTTCGGCCATAAAAGATTGAGACAACCCTCGCTCTTTTCTAAGATCTTTAATAAATTTAGCGTATTTGTTAAGCATAGCTTTGAAGTTACTTTAATTATATAAATATTTGTAAAAAAGTCAAGCATTGCATGTTAATATCTTTGACACAAAAAAAGCCTCCTCAAGCTGAACTATTCATAAAACAGGTGGCCACTGTCTTAAGAAGTCGTGGGCTCCAACCAAAAATCCGCCTTTCGGCGGATTTTTGAATTTGTGCCCCCAGGGGGAATCGAACCCTCATCTATTGCTTAAAAGGCAAATGCTTTACCACTAAGCTATGGGGGCAAAAACGCTTAAGCGTTTTTGCTTCCTAATTCTTAATTCCTAATTCTTAATTCCTGATTCCTGATTCCTGTACTTCTACACTCCTTCCTTCTTTAACTGCTCCAACAAGTCTTTTTGTTTTTTGTTTAACTTTTCAGGTGTTTTCACAACAATTTTAACATAGAGATTTCCTTTTCCCCAGCCTGAAAAATGGGAAATTCCTTTACCAGAAATTTTAAAAACTTTTCCTGACTGGAGTCCATTTGGCACTTTCAAAGAAAGGCTTTTATCGTCCAAGGTTTTAATTTCTATTTCATCCCCCAAACTGGCTTGGGAAAAAGTAATTTCTTTTTCAGTTATTAAATCATCCCCTTTTCTTTGAAAAACAGAGCTGGGTTTTACCAAAATTTTTATATACAAATCACCAGCTACTCCACCCCGTAATCCAGCATCCCCTGCCCCCTCAACTTTCAAAACCTGCCCTGAATCAACACCAGCTGGTATTTTTATTTCAATTTTTTGGTCTTCTTTTGTTCTTCCCTCACCAGAACAAACATTACAAGGCTTTTCTGGAACTCTACCTTGCCCATTACAAGCAGGACAAACAACAAATCGGCTAACTTGCCCTAAAATGGTTTTACGAAGCTCTTGCACCTCACCCGTTCCCCGACAAGTAAAGCATTCTTTTACTTTAGTGTTTGGCTCCCCTCCCAATCCATTGCATCTTTTGCAATTTGTCATTTTACCTAAATATATTGTTTTTTTCAAGCCAGACAACACATCTTTTAAGTCCATTTTTATTTCAACCTCAATGTCGTCTCCCCTGTTAATATCTTGTCTTTTTCCACCCCCTCCAAATCCAAAAATATCTCCAAAAACATCCCCTAAATCAAAGTTATTGAAATCAAAACCATTGAAATTAAAACCAGCTCCGTTAAAACCTGCTTGGCCACCACCCCCTTCTGGCCCATCAAAAACCCGCCCAAATTTATCGTATTGAGCTCTTTTTTCTTGATTAGACAAAACCTTATAAGCCTCTGTTACTTGCTTAAACTTTTCAGCATCCCCGCCCTTATCGGGATGATACTGATGGGCAAGCTTACGGTAAGCTTTCTTTATATCTTCATTAGAAGCCCCCTTTGCCACTCCTAAAATTGTGTAATAATCTTGAGGCAAAATATTGGAATCAGAAATCAGGAATCAGGAATTTCATGATTCCTGATTCATAATTCTTAATTCAGTTATTATTTCTCCTTATATTCTCCTTCTTCTGGCTCTTTTTTGCTTTCATCTTTGCTTTGATCGCCAGAGTTACCTTCGGTTGATTTTTCTTCTTGTTTTGGCTGTTCTTGAGCTTGAGCTTGTTTATAAAGCTCGCCTCCAATTTCTTGAGCCAACTTTGAAAGCTCTTCTGTTTTTTGCTTTATAAGCTCAATATTATCATCATTTTTAATTTTCTTCAATTCCTCCATCTTTTCCTCTAGTTCTTTTTTCTTTTCTTCTGGAATTTTATCACCTGACTCTTTTAAAGTCTTTTCCGTTGTGTAAACTAAATTTTCAGCAATATTTTTCACTTCAATTAATTCTTTCTTTTTAGCATCTTGGTCAGAGTGGGCTTCTGCATCTTTTTTCATTTTTTCAATTTCATCTTTTGTTAAACCAGAAGACCCCTCAATTTTAATTGATTGAGATTTGCCCGTGGCTTTGTCTTTAGCTGACACATTCAAAATTCCGTTAGCGTCAATATCAAAAGAAACTTCCACTTGAGGAACTCCTCTTGGGGCTGATGGAATACCATCTAAAATAAATCTACCTAAAGTTTTATTATCTTGGGCCATTGACCGCTCACCCTGTAAAATATGAATTTCAACTGAAGGCTGGTTGTCAGCCGCTGTTGAAAATGTTTGAGACTTGCTAGTTGGCACAGTGGTATTTTTAGCAATTAAAGTAGTGCTAACCCCTCCCATGGTTTCAATGCCCAAGCTTAAAGGAGTTACATCCAAAAGCAAAACATCTTTTACATCGCCCCTTAAAACCCCTCCTTGAATGGCAGCTCCAATAGCTACAACCTCGTCGGGATTGATTTCTCTGTTTGGCTCTTTTCCAAATAGTTTTTTAATTTCTTCTTGAATTTTTGGCATTCTTGTTTGTCCACCAACCAAAACAATTTCTTCAATATCTTTTGGCTCAAGCTTTACTTCTTTTAAAGTTTTTCTAACAAGCTCCATGGATTTTTCAATGTAATCCCCTACCATATTTTCTAGCTGAGCTCTGCTTAATTTTAAAAGCAAATGTTTAGGACCTGTATCACTTGAGGTAATAAACGGCAAATTAATTTCCGTTTCCATACTAGTTGATAACTCTATTTTAGCTTTTTCTGAAGATTCTTTAATTCTTTGCAAAGCCAAAGTATCTTTTGACAAATCAACGCCTTGCTCTTTTTTGAATTCCCCAACAACCCATTGCATTATTTTTTGGTCAAAATCGTCTCCCCCTAAGTGAGTATCCCCACCAGTTCCCTTAACCTCCACAGTATCCTCATTAACTTCTAAAACCGAAATATCAAAAGTCCCACCTCCAAAATCAAAAACAACAATTTGTTGGTCTTTTTTCTTGTTTAAGCCATAAGCTAAAGCAGCAGCTGTTGGCTCGTTGATAACCCGCAAAACATTTAAGCCAGCTATTTCTCCTGCCACCTTAGTGGCTTTTCTTTGGGAGTCGTCGAAATAAGCTGGGCAAGTAATAATAGCGTCAGTTATTTTTTCACCCAATTTTTCTTCAGCATCTTGTTTTAACTTAGCTAATATCATAGCTGAAACCTCTTGAGCACTATACCACTTGTCCCCTATTTTAACTTCAACCCCGCCATCTTGCCTTTCTTTAATTTCATAAGGCAAAAGAGCTTTGTCCTTTTTAACTTCCTCATCACTGAAATTTCTCCCAATTAATCTTTTAACAGAAAAAATAGTATTTTGAGGGTTGGTTATGGCTTGTCTTTTAGCAATAACCCCTACTAATCGCTCCCCCGACTTTGAAACCGAAACCACAGAAGGCGTTGTTCTGTTTCCCTCTTTGTTTTCAATTATTTTTCCCTCCCCGGCCTCAACAACAGCCATAGCAGAGTTTGTAGTGCCCAAATCAATACCTAGTATTTTGCTCATAAAATTTAATTTACAAATTTACAAATTTACAATTTACAAATCAATATCAAATGAATTAATGACTTAATGTTCAAAGAGCTCGTTTGAAAATTTATTCATTAAATATTGAAAATTGATTGAAAATTGAAAATTCGAAAATTGAAAATTTACTTAATTATTTTTACTTTTGTTGGTCTTATTAATTTTCCATTTAAAGTATATCCTTTTTCTAATACCTGGACAATCTCCCCGCTTTCCCCAGAACTTTCTTGTTCCTCAATTGCTTCGTGTATTTCTGGGTTAAATTTTTCTCCTGTTGCTTTTATTTCCTCAACCCCTTCTGCTTTTAAAAACTCTTTTAACTGGTTGGCAATCATCTCAATTCCTTTCATCCAATCTACCAATTCTTTTCCATCTATTGGTTTATATTTTATAGCTCGCTCAAAATTGTCCACTATTTTCAATGTTTCCAAAACCCACTGAACTTTTAAAAACTCTATCAACTCCCCCGCTCTTTTACTTTCTTCTTTTTTGTAATTTATAAAATCAGCTTTCTCTCTTTGCCAGCCAGCCAAATATTCATCTCTTGCCTTTTCACACTCCCCTATCTCTTTAACGCTATCTATTTTTTCCTCCTTTTTTTCTTTTTTTATTTTATCTTCTTGGATCATATTTTTGTTTTTTAATTAATTTCAAATTCTTTTTTACAATAAGGACACTCAACCACCGAACAATCCTCAAAATCTCCCATAACAATAATTTCTAAATTATCAATATCATTGTCGTCTTTTACTTTATTTTTATGATAAACAGCCTCATTTGACCTTAAATAACGGCCAATAAGCTCCTCAATAACTATTCTGTGCTCTGGTACATAGCCTTTTTTATTGGCTGAAGGATGCTCTGGAGAATAAATATATACATAGCCTGTTTGGTTGTCTTTATACTTCCCTCCTTTCCAAAAAGGGTTATTCGGTCCTTTTTTGTCGCCTTTGTACGGCCTAATTTCCCTAATATCAAACTTTTCCGCCCAGCGAGAGATTGTGGTTATGCTTACTTCACAATCTTGAGCAATTTCAGATATGGTAAAACTTTCTACAAAATACATTTTGTAAAGCCAATCTTTGTTTTGATAAGGTTTGTCTTCTTTGTCTTCCATAACTATTTTTTAGTATAGTCTATTATATAAAATTAGCATACAATGTCAAGGGGTGCTAATTTACTGTTTATCTTATCCACACCTCGCTTTGCAATCATTTGCTGTATAATAAATTAATGTAATCCCGATTAAACGCTCCCTTCCGCCAAATGGCGGAGCAGTCGCGTTTACGCTCGGAGCCACCCCAGTGAGGTAGCAAGCTAATCGCTTGCACTTCACGGGGTATAAGAACTCGTAAATTCGTCGTTTCACTCCTCATTAACGATTTCTAATATGCAAACAATAAAAACCAACAAAATTACTTGGATTGATATTAAAGGACCCACTTCCTCTGACTTAGAAAACTTAAAAACTGATTTTGATTTACACCCTTTGGTTTTAAAGGAAATTTTACCTCAAATTGATTACCCTAAAATAGAAAACTACGGGGATTATTTATTTATAGTATTTTTCTATCCTTTTTTTGACAAAGAAACCTCAAGCACTTTACCCTTTGAGCTAGACATTATTGTTGGTAAAAACTTTTTAATAACCAACCATTATCGAGATATTGTTCCCTTAAGCGCTCTTTTCCACGACTGCAATTTATACCCCGAAAAAATGGAACAATTTTGTGATGAAGGCACAGGCGAATTATTATATCGAATTATTAATGAAATTCTTAACGCCTGTTTCCCAAAAATAAGCCATATTAAAAAAAATATCGATGAAATTGATAAAATAATTTTTAGAAAAGAAAACAAAAAAGCTATTAACCAAATATCTTTAGTTAAAAGAGATATTATTGGGTTTGAACGAATTTTAGAGCCTCAAAAGCTAGTTTTACAAAATTTAATAAAAGAAAGCGAGCTTTATTTTCCAAAAAAAATGCTCCCTTACTTTCATAACCTCCTTAACTCTTACGAGCAAGTCAAAAATCTTTTAGAAACCAATGAAAAAACCTTGCTTTCTTTAGAAAATACCAACCAATCCTTAATCGACACCAAAACAAATGAAATAATGAAAACCTTAACCCTTTTCTCGGTTATTGTTTTTCCTTTAACTTTATTGGCTGCTTTGTTTGGAATGAATACAAAAATTTTACCCCTAGTGGGCTTGCCTTATGACTTTTGGATTGTCAGTGGCATTATGGTTGCGGGTGCTTTTACAATGGTTGCCTTTTTCAAATCCAAAAAATGGTTTTAATTTAAAAAATAAACACTAAATTCAGCTGTTAATAATTTCTATTGACAATAAGGCGCATATCCTGCTATTATGATAATGTGCTTGTGGGCGAAAGCCCCGTTCAGCCAAGGATTTCCTAAGCTGAAGACAGGCACAACAAAGCCAGTCGCCTTGAGCGACTGTTTTTGTTTATTCGTCTTCAATATCTCCCGAATATAATTTTTGACCGTTTTTTAATCTTGAACAAGGCATAACGCTCCAAAACATAACATTGCCACCCCCAACTCTTCTTAAAATCGTTTTAATTTTGACTTTTTTCTCTTCGCCAATAATAGCAATAAACGCAAAATAACTTATTGTTTTCATTGGAATAAATCCATCTCTGCCCCTCTTCCCGAAAGGTCTCAAGTCGCTTCTCATCTCTTGAACCGTCCCTGAATTTTTAATAACTTTAAAAACAAGTGGCAAAAGTCTAAACTTCAACAATTGCTCTTTTTTGCTTCTTTCTCTCCTTGCTGAAAATTGCAAATGATGGAAACCATCGGAATTTAAGGTAATATCAAACCCAAAATATGGACAGAAAATTTTACTCTTCGCGTCGTATGAGTTCCTCGCCTTTCCTTTTATTTGATTAAATTTTTCTTCATCAACTTCCATATTTTGTTCCTTGAGCATTTTGCATTTTATTTATAGTATGCTTTGGAAAATCTTAGGTCTATGTACTCTAGGGTTTTTCTTTTTTCTAGCGAAATTTCTTTGCCCAGCAAAATTTTTAATTTCAACATATCAGAAGCTAAGTCTTGTTTGGGACTAAAATATATTGTCCAGCCTTCTATTGTTTTAACATACAAAAATCCGCTGGCCTTTTCTATAAAAGTAGGGTTAAAAATTCCCAAACTATTTAAAACATTTTTTGTTTCAAGAATTCTTTCCAAAGAACTTGAAGAGCAAGCTTCCCTAAATATTGCCTTTGTGGGGTTTTCAGAGTTAATAAAAGTCAAATCATTTTCTGGAGCATAAATGGGCTCTAATTGCTTAAAAATCACTCCTTGCTGATCAGCTAAAAAACAATCATTCCCTTTATTAAAGCACCAAATTGTTTGGGCTATTCTTGGTTTTACTTCAACAAAAACACTTCCAAAAAGGCCTTTTTTTACATCTACCATACTAACCAAAGGAAAATTACTGGAAATTTTATTTTCAATTTCTTGTGAATTTAATAAGAAAAAAGAATCTCTTTGAATAAAATACAAAAGCTTTTTTTGCATCTCCACTTTTACCACCCCCAAAATACTTTCTTGGGGCACTTCAACAAAAGAAACTATCTGGATATCCTTTATTTTAAAAACATTAGAGAAAAATAAAAAATAAGTTAAAGTCCCAATAAATAAAATTGCCAAAACAATATCAAAAAATATCCGACTTCTAACAAAGCGTTGTCTTTTAATGGCCTTTTTTTTAAGCGCCATTTTCTTTTGCAAATGCGCTGGCTTATAACTTTTCATAATATTGTCACCCTGAGTGATTAGCGAAGGGTCTCGGTCGAGATTCTTCGGCCCGCTGGCTCAATGACAGTCTAACCTACGAACGATGTTTTAAGTTTTTGCTCTTTATTAAACCTATCAATTGCTAACTTAATAAGTTTGTCCAACAATTCAGAATAACCAACCCCGCTTGCATCCCAAAGTTTTGGATACATGCTTATTTTGGTAAATCCAGGAATAGTGTTTATTTCATTAACAATTACCTCGCCATTATTTTTCACAAAGCAATCCACCCGCCCCATACCCTCACAGCACAACACTTTATAGGTTTTAACAGCTAGCTCACGCACTTTATTAATAATATCTTTTGGCAAATCA
>Ga0268276_1002867_pt1 | contig 14100 bp, 11 predicted proteins | sample saktaG_4_FD_190145 | JGI IMG/M metagenome (GOLD analysis project Ga0268276, IMG submission 190145) | Saline water microbial communities from Sakinaw Lake, British Columbia, Canada - sak_2010_1_5_45m | ecosystem: Environmental > Aquatic > Non-marine Saline and Alkaline > Saline ...
TACTCGATTTTATAAGTGCAAAAGAAGATAACTCAAAACTGAATAATTTTAATCTTTCAGTAGGAGTTACCGAATCATTCATGAGAGCTGTTGAAAACAATGATGATTATGATGTTGTCAACCCCAGAACCAAAGCAATTGCCACAAAATATAATGCAAGGGAAATATTCAAGAAAATTATTTATCATGCCTGGAAAAATGGAGATCCCGGAATAGTATTCCTGGACAGGCTTAACCGGGACAATCCAACGCCACATATCGGAATCATAGAAAGCACTAATCCCTGCGGAGAGCAGCCATTGTTACCATATGAAGCATGTAATCTTGGATCAATTAATCTGGCTCAAATGATAATGTATGAAGATGAGGTTGCAAAAGTTGATTATGAAAAGCTCAAGGAAACAATCCATATTTCTGTTCGATTTCTTGATGACGTAATTGATATGAGCAAATATCCTCTTGATAAAATCAGGAAGATGGTTGACGGCAACAGGAAAGTTGGGCTGGGGATAATGGGTTGGGCCGATATGCTGACAGTATTGGGGATACCATATAACAGCGAGCAGGCTCTTGAGCTTGCAAAAGAAGTCATGAGTTTTATCCAGGATGAGTCAAAAATTGCTTCGCGTAGCCTGGCTGAAGAAAGGGGAAGTTTCCCTAATTTTAAAGGCAGTATTTACGATACTCCCGAAGGATACGAAATCAGGAATGCAACAACCACGACGATAGCGCCAACCGGGACATTAAGCATTATAGCAAATTGTTCAAGCGGGATTGAGCCTATTTTTGCATTATCTTTTGTAAAGAATGTAATGGATAATGACAAGCTTGTTGAAGTTAACCCTTATTTTGAAAAAGCTGCAAAACAGGAAGGGTTTTTTAGTGAAGAATTGATGGAAGAAATTGCCAGGAAGGGCAGTATCGAAGATTTTGAGTCAATACCATCATATTATAAGAGAGTTTTTGTTACTGCTCACGAGGTAACTCCGATATGGCATGTCAGGATGCAGGCAACATTCCAGGAATTTGTTGATAATGCTGTTTCCAAAACTGTTAATTTCTCTAACAGCGCAACTGAAAACGACGTGGAAGATGTTTTTATGCTTGCCTACAGGCTGGGCTGCAAGGGCATAACTATTTACAGGGATGGCAGCAGGGAAAGCCAGGTACTGCAGGTGGAAGGTAATAATAAAGGTGGAATAAAAACTGAAAGCAAGGAAGAAGAAGGGGAACAGAGCACGCTAACTGCGGATAAAAAATCTGGTGAAAGCTATAAAGTAGAAGATTCTGAAAAGGATAGCGAAGTAAAAGTTGATGAGATATTTTTCCAAAATATCAAACCCAGACCAAGGCCGGATATTACAAAGGGTATGACAAGAAAATACAGTATTGGTGGCTGCGGCAAGATTTATGTAACCGTAAACTCAGATGAACTTGGAATTTGTGAGGTATTTACCAGCACTGGTGAGGAAGGCTGCGCTGCCCTTTCAGAGGCAGTGAGCAGGTTGATCAGTATTACGCTAAGGTCAGGCATCGACTTAGATTCCATATTAAAACAGATAGAAGGCATAAGGTGTATAACCTGCATAGCAGATGAAAATACTCATGTTCTTTCTTGTCCTGATGCAATAGGCAAGGCAATAGAATTTTATCTTAAAGGTTCCAATAAATTTGACCTGAACATTGCTGGTGGTCCCAAGTCTATAATGATCTGCCCGGAAGAAGGCTGCGGTGGGATAATGCACCCGGAAGGCGGGTGCTATGTATGCAGGAATTGTGGATATTCTAAATGCTCTTAAGCTGCAGGTTTAAGCTATTTGATATTATCAATTGGTAGATAATCCATGTTTTTTAAGAACATCTCTTGCAGCATCTCTATAAATCTTATAGTCTTCTTCGCTATATAGTACCATTCTGACACGCTCAACTTCTTCGTGTTCCTGAAGATATTCAATTATTGCAGTTATTGCAATCACCGAAGCTTCTTTTACGGGATAACCATAAATGCCCGTGCTTATTGATGGGAAAGATATGCTCTTCAACCCGTTTTTAGAAGCTATTTCAAGACAGTTTAGATAACTTTTGGCAAGATCTTCTCTGTCTTTAGGTTTCCCACTGTAAATAGGTCCCACAGTATGGATTACATATTTTGCAGGAAGGTTATATCCCTTTGTTAATTTTGCTTCACCGGTGTTACAGCCGCCAAGTGCCTGGCATTCTTCAATTAGTTTGGGACCGGCTACCCTATGTATTGCTCCTGAAACACCTCCACCTACCGACAGTTCTTTGTCTGCAGCATTTACTATTGCGTATGTTACCTGTTTTGTAATATCGCCTTCAATTATTATGAGCCTTGATTTCCCTATTTTATATTCAACATAATTCATGTTACCTTTCCCTCCTTTTTACATAATACATTATTTCATTTATCAAATTTATTAAAATTACCGGGACAATAGAACTGACCAGCACCATTAACCATTGATAAGCATTTAAGCTTGTAGTACTGAAAATCCTCTGAAGGAATGGAACATATATTAGAGCAACCTGCAGGAGTATTGAACCTAAAATAGAAAGGTTTAAAATTTTATTTTCAAAAATACCTTTTCGCAGTATTCCCTTATCTTCAAACCTGAAGTTATAGGAGTGGAAAAGTTGCGTTAAAACAAGTGTTGTAAAAACACATGTATGGAAAACATCTTTATCATGCAAAAGGCTGTGAGTATTGAACAACCTTGGACCAATGAAATACATGAAGAGAGCGCCGGCTGTTAACGCTAGCCCCTGCCATAAAACCATGCCAAGCCTTTTTTTACTTAAAATCTGGTCCCGCCTTTTTGTAGCTTTTCTTTCCATTATGTTTTTTTCAGAAGGATTTACACCCAGGGCAAGTGCCGGCAAGCCGTCTGTAATTAGGTTCATCCATAGTATCTGAACGGGAAGTAAAGGAATATAGACAAGCTGAGGGTCAATTCCTGCCAGCTTAAATATATAACTTCCTAAAACAATAGCTATAAACATGAGGAGGACCTCGGAGATGTTGCACGAAAGCAGGAATAATATAAATTTCTTCAAGTTGTCATATATTACTCTTCCTTCTTTTATTGCTTTGACTATGGTGGCAAAGTTGTCATCAGTCAGGATCATATCACTTGCTTCCTTGCTGACATCTGTTCCGGTTATGCCCATTGCAAGCCCGATATCAGCTCTTTTTAAGGAAGGTGCGTCATTTATGCCATCCCCGGTCATTGCAACGATATGATCGTTCTTTTTTAGCGCATCCACTATAGCAACTTTGTGTTCCGGGGAAACCCGGGCAAAAACTTTTATACTCTCTATTTGATTTTGCAGTTCTTCTTCTGAAAGTAGACTTAATTCTTCTTCATCCATTATCCTGTCATTTGGCTTAAGTATTCCAAGTTCTTCCCCGATGGCTTTTGCTGTTAGTTTATGATCTCCTGTCACCATAATAATATTTATATCAGCAGCCTTACATTTTGCTACAGCATCAAAAACTTCAGGCCTGGGCGGATCTATCATTCCTACAAGGCCACTGAATATAAGTTCGTTTTCGACACCTCCAATATTTTTGGTATCGGGCAACTGCCCAACATATTTAAAGGCAAAAGCAAGATTGCGCATTGCACCGGCAGCAAGGCTGGTGTTAATTTCAGAAATTCTTGCCCTATCTTCAGCACTCAGGTTTTGAACTGTATTATTTTTAATAATCTTATTGCATTTTTTCATTATTGCTTCCGGGGCGCCTTTACTAAACATTATGTAGTTGGGGACAGAGGTGTTGTTTTCCTGCGTGTTGTTTTGTGAAATATTGACTAAATTTTTTGAATAAAAGTAGTCTTCTGAAATTTTATGTACAGTCGTCATCATTTTTCTTATTGAATCAAAAGGTTCCTCAAATTCCCTTGGCAGTAAAAACTCAAGGCTGTTTTTATCAAGAGAATAGAGAGAACCAAGCTCTATAAGAGCTGCTTCAGTCGGGTCGCCTGAGATTTTGCTCCTATCTTTGCCGGCATAATATGCATCATTACATAATACTGCATTTTCGATAAGAAACTTAAGGGCAGTATTTTCTTTGCCGTTCTGCAGCTGGAAGTTATTGTTTACCCGATTATTCTCATTTAAAGGATCTATCTTTTCATCACCTTTATTTTTTAATTTAAGCAGCTCTTCATAATCAGAAACTTCATCAAATCCTGTAATTACTTTCCTGACCTCCATCTTGTTTTGAGTCAAGGTCCCGGTTTTGTCAGTGCAGATTACAGAAACACCCCCCAGCGTTTCAACCGAACTGAGCCTTCTTACTATTGCATTATTTTTAGCCATTCTCTGGACCCCTAATGCAAGCGAGATTGTAACTATTGCGGGAAGTCCTTCGGGAATTGATGCAACAGCCAGTGCTACGGCAACCAGGAACATTTCGGAAAAGGGGTTGCCTTTTAAAAGACCTGACGCAAATACCACAGCGCTTACTGCAAGGCAGATAATTCCAATTTTTTTACCCACACTTTTAAGCTCTCTCTGAAGTGGTGTCTGCTCCTCTTTGCCCTGTACAAGACTTGCTATTTTGCCTATTTCAGTATTTTTACCGGTGCCGACCACAAGCGCCATACCCCTGCCTTTAACGATTGTTGTACCGCTAAAAAGCATGTTTTTCCTGTCTCCAAGCGGTATCCCGGCCTTAGCAATGTTTATATTAGATTTTTCAACGGATAGAGCTTCCCCCGTTAACATGGATTCATTTGCTTCAAGATTTATTCCACTAATGACCCTGCAGTCTGCGGGCACAAGATCGCCGCTGCCCAGTTTTATAAGGTCACCTGGCACTACGAGCTTTGAGTTACTCTGCTCTTCCTTCCCATCCCTGATCACCAGAGCCGTGGGGGCAGCAAGTTCTTTTAAGGCCTGCAAAGCTTTTTCGGCGCGGAATTCCTGCATAAATCCCATAACAGAATTTATGATTAGGATTATAAGTATTACAATGGCATCCGTAACTTCCCTTATAATAATTCCGGAAATAAAAGCTGCGGCGATCAATATCCAGATCATGAAATCATTAAACTGGGAAATGAATATTTTAAAAGGACTTCGGCCTTTTTTTTCTTCAAGTTCATTAAAGCCTGATGTTTTTAGTCTTTCTTCAGATTCTTCAACACTAAGGCCATTATTGGTATTTGTCTGCAGCAAGGATTCTATATCTTTTATCTCTTTTGTATGCCAGGCTGCGTTATTTAGTTCATCTAACATTATCTTCATTCTTGATCCTTACAATATTTAAATATTTCCTTTAATTTATGCCCATATATCATGGAACATTTCCCACTGATCCAGATGCTCTGTAATATATTTCTCCAGGACTTTTGCCATTTTAGCAGTATTTATATCAATAAGCTCTTTTTTTTCGCCTTCAGTTTCCAATTTTAGCGGTTTTCCCATTTCCATAAAATGACTATATTTGCTTTTTCTATAAATACAACATGGAATTAGCGGTGCACCTGATTTCACTGCTATTTCAACCGGTCCCGAGGGAATATAAGCCTTTTTTCCAAAAAAATCATGCAAGTGTGCTGTTCCCTGCGAATCCCAATCTGTAGGCATTGCAATAATTCCGTTATTTTTCAATATGCGAAAGATAGTCAGAAGGCTTTTATTTACATATACTATTCCTACCCCTTTTGCCAGGCGCCTGGATTCAAAGAATTTGTTGTTTGGCTCGTAAGGCCTGTGAAGTCCTGCGGCCCATATACTGTGGCCCTCAGCTGCTACCCTGCAAGCTCCCCATTCAACATTGCCGACATGAGCTGTAAATATGACAACGCCCTTTCCTTTTTCCAGTGCCTTTGCTAAATTTTCCAAGCCTGTAACCTCTATACTTTGTTTTAACCTCTCCTTTGATACTCGCGTATGTTTGAGAAAATCAGCTACTGTTATAAACCAGTTAATATATATTTTCCGCACTATTGCAGTAACCTCTTTGTCATTTTTGTCAAGATTCAGGACATTTGCTACATTAGTTTTAAGGGCAGCACCCCCAATATTTAAATTGAATAATATCCTTGCAGAAACAGACGCGATAAGATATGTAATTGGATATGGAGTTGCCAGTGCTAAGAATTCCACAAATTTATATCCTAAAAAAATAAGCATAAATTAACCCTCACCATAAAAATATTAATTTTAAGCAAGAAAATAATAAAAAATTGTTAAATAACTTAGTATAATAACCCTGGTATAATAATATTAGATTTTAAATTTAAATAAAAGATTTTTATGGGGGTAGGGTAATAAGATGGAAGACTTCCAAAGTTATTCAAAAGACTTAAAAGAAATCCTGGATTATATTCCTGATGGCGACCTTGTAATATCAGTTTATCTTAGAGTTGATAGCTCTAAGGTCCTACGGCAGGATTATATTACCGGCTTGAATTCTATGATCACTGAAGCAAAAAGCTATATTGAAAGCAATGCAAACATTGATAAAATCCAGAAAAGAAATTTAAATGATTTAGTTGAAAAGATAAAGAGATATATAAATGATTCATTCAGGCCTGAATCTGCAAAAACAGTTATTATTTATGCCGACAGCCTTGGTCTGTGGAAGGTAATAAGACTACCCCTTAATTTAAAATCTAAAATAATAATAGACCCCAAGCCTCATACGCAGAACCTGAGAACATTGCTGAAGAATTATAAGGTTTATGGAGTTTTACTTCTTGATAAAGAAAAAGCTCAGATCTACTCTCTTTACATGGGAGAGGTAAATGAATACCTTGCTGCGCTTATCAGCGAAGTTCCGCCAAAAGTAAATTACAGAAGTCAGCTTGCTTATAAGGAAAAAAATTTATTGAGCAGAATTGAAGAAAAGCTGCATCAATTTTTTAAGATTATAAATGAAAGAACTTTTGAGCTTTTTAAAGACAGAAGATTTGACAGCCTTATCCTGGCAGGAAGAAAAGAATTAATCCCGCAGTTTGAAAATTACCTGCACAGTTACCTGCAGCAAATTCACATAGGAAACATTTATGCAGAACCAGACTCACCACTGGATGATATTAAAGAAAAGGCAAATAAAGTTATAGTCCAGCATGAGACTGCCCTCAAAAATGCAATTATTGGCAAACTGATAGATGAAAATTTTCCCGGTGGAATGGGTGTGCTTGGGATCAAAGCAACAATTAATGCCCTTAACCTTGAGCAGGCTAAAACCATCATTTATGATATCAATTTCAAACATGATGGATATGTTTGCAATTCATGCACCTATTTAACAGTGGAGCAGGAAGAAACATGCCCTTATTGTGGCTTGAAACTAACATATTACAGCGATATTGTTGATGAAATCATAGAAGATGCTCTAAAACAGGGATGCGAAGTCGTTGATGTTGAGAATAATGAAAGACTCGTAAAAGCCGGGAGTATTGGTGCCGTACTTCGCTATAAGCTTTAGTATCTATAAGATCTTTTGGCTACCACAAGTATAAAGCAAGAATGTCAGGTTTTCAGTTGCTCTCAACTGTTTCACTTGCCACCCTTGAAAGTAGGGCTTTTTCTACAGAACTGTATTTGTTTGCTGCATTCCAGAAAAGGAAGCCTTTGATCCCGAGATCTTCAGCAGCTCTTATCTGAGCAAGAATTTCCTTATCTGTATATTTCAAATCATAACTAAATGCCTGTACAAAAGGAATAATTTTGCACTTCGTATCTCCTATCCTTGCAAGGCCTTTCTCGAGAGTATATTTTACCACCTCATATGGATGAGCTTCTGCATCCTCAAAACCAAGAAAATGAATATTATAATGTGACGGGTAAGCCATAGGATATATATAATCAAGCTGTGGCGCCATCTCTTCAATTAATTGCCCTATGCCCTGGTCATTTTCAGTAATAAAAACCCATCCGAAAACATCTGCAGAAATTTTGATATTGTAAGTTTTGGTTTCTTCCCGGACTTTTTGCAAGAAATTCTTTATCGCCCAGACCTTGTCGTATCCATTAACATTATGAGGAAACTCAGCGCTTGTTATGTTGCCCCTGGCCGGAGCCCTGATATAATCAAACTGGATTTCATCAACTCCTCTTAATGCAAGATCTTTTATAATGTTGATGTAGTAATCCCATGCCTCCTCACAGTAAATATCCACCCAGGTTGCTCCTTCCAGGCTTATGGGATTACCCGTATTTTTATTAAGCATTGCAAAATCAGTTCTTGCCCTTGGGAGGACATTGTCTTTAAAAGCTACAAATCGCGCTATACTGTAGATGTCCCTCTTCTCAAATTCCCCCAGAATTTCATCAATATCATAATAGCTTTTAACGGCCCCTGTTCCCAGGACTTCAGGTATTGTGCAGTTATAATCTATGTACCCATTATCATCCTTGACATCAAATACTATGCTGTTAAGCTCAGTCTTATCTAGTAAGTCATAAATCTGCTGCCTTTTTTCCTTATTTCTCATACTGCCATAGCCGGTAAGATAAACCGCTTTTTGTGTGCCGGGAGTAATTTTTTGTTCTTCAAATACAAAAGGCACAATAAAAATATAGCTTTTAGCAAATAAGGAATTTAACGGGAAAATTAAAATAACGAAGGCAAGAAAAGCTATTAAAAAACCGGACATAATTGATTTATTTTTTTTATGCTTCAATATTATATATTTCAATATCATGAACAATAAACTGTTTTTTAATTATCAAATTATAAAAAATCCTAGTATAAGGATTAATAATTTAAGAATATTATAACCGAAATGATTAACTAATTTAACTGCGATTTTAGCTAATCTTATTCAATGTTTGGTAGGCTATAATCACAGCCATAGCTACCCCAAAAATTTAGGTATTGCTGAGCGCAAACACCAAAAATAGGCTAACAGGAAGATAGTATCATTAATAAGCACAAAATGGCATTTATTTACTGCATATTAATATTTTAAGTTATTAATTGAGATAATGATATTAGTGATTTAAAGATATTTTTATATAAATTTATAATACATATATTATATTATTAAATAATTATTATTTGAATAAATTATAATATTGTGTTACATTAAAAGTATAAAAAATGATATTTAGTGAAAAATTTATAAACAAGGACAAAAAATTTGTTAAAAACTATATTTGCAGTGTTAAACCAAAACATGGATCTACATAAAGCCCTATCAATAACATTGGAAAAGATTAGGAAATTTACAAATATTGAGGCAGCAGCTATAAGGCTGGAAGAAAATGGTGATTATGTTTATTATGTTTTTGACGGATTTCCCAGGTCCTTTATAAAAAGGGAAAACAGTATAATTGCCACTGATAAAAATGGAAACAGGATTATATCCTCAAATAAAAAAAGTTACCGGCTGGAGTGCATGTGTGGAAATATCATAGAGGGTAGATTTGATTCTTCGCTATTATTTTTTACTCAAGGTGGAAGTTTCTGGACAAACAGCACAACAAAACTGCTTGCAACTACTACAGAGAAAGAACGCCAGGCCAGGACGAGAAATTATTGCAACTATTGCGGATATGAATCTATGGCACTGATACCTATTAAAACCAATGGATGCAACTTGGGCCTTCTCCAGTTAAATGATCATAGAAAAGACATGTTCTCACTGGATTTAATAGAGTCACTGGAAATAATTGGAAAACAAATTGGTTTTTCAGTCCAAAACAACCAGGAATTTAAGAGGATAAAAGATAAAGCCAAAAGAATTAGGTTAGCAAATGCCAAATTAAAAATTCTCTCAAACAAAAACGCTCTTACAGGACTATTTAACAGGCGCTTAATGATGAAGTTGTTAAAATTTGAAAAGAACAGGTCAGAAAGAAATAAAAAACCTTTTACGCTGATAATGGCTGATATTGATCATTTTAAAGAAATCAATGATTCATGTGGGCATGATGTCGGTGATAAGTTTTTAATTGATGTCTCAAAAATACTTCTAAAATCTATAAGGAAAAGTGACATTGTATCAAGATGGGGCGGAGATGAGTTTCTAATACTCCTACCTGAGACTGACATATCTGGGGGAGTTGGTCTTGCAAATAAATTACTGGAGATTTACAGGAAGAAAGCATACAAATATTTAAATAATAAAATAAATCTTACCATGAGTTTTGGCGTGTTTGAATACACGAAAGATAAAAGTATCAACGAGGCCATTAAAAGTGTTGATAATCTTTTGATTAGAGCCAAACAATCTGGTAAGGATAGAGTCGCAATCAGTCTTCTATAATGAACATGTCTTTTTACAGCTTTAATACATTATCTAAGAATTTTTAATTTCTGTCATATAGGTTAATTAAAGAACATATATTCTTCCTGTTAACTACTAAAAAAGACGGATATTATGAGGTTAATCATCATTCAAAAAGAGTGCATTATTTTCCTGTTAGCTATCGTTTTACTGGTTCAGGTTGTCATTTTAAAAGTAATTCTGAATAAGCCCAGATAGGAAAAACCTGTTTCCGAAATAAAATATTTACATAATTTTAAAATTAATATAGAATGTGTGTGTACATATAATTCTAAAAATATAACAAATAAAAAATGAAAAGAATAAATTTTGAGCTTAGTGACGATTTATATAATAAAGCAAAGAAAATTGCCAGACAAAATTCAACCAATGTTTCTTTTGTAATAAGAGAAGCATTGACAGTTTTTGAAACTAAAAAAAGCATTCAAGCAAAAAAGAATGACCCTTTTTTTACTTTAACAGAAATTATTTCTGAAGGACCTGAAGATTTGTCACTAAATCATGACAAATATATTTATGATAATAAAGAATTTAAAAAATAATTCTTAAGTTAAGGCTCAAGTAATGGAAAAATTGTTTATAGACACAAGCGCGTTTTTTGCAATTATTAATGCTCGTGATCTTAACCATGATATTGCACTGAAATTTTTTAAAAATGATATAAATAATTTTAAAGTTTTTTCAAGCGATTTCGTAATTTCTGAAACCTTAACATTAATTAGAAGAAAGATGGGAAGTTCAATTACATTTAGTTGGGGTGAGAAAATTATTCAAAGCAATTTTATAAAGATACTTTATTCAGGTGAAAATATTTTCTTAGATAGCTGGCAAACATTTATAAAATACGAAGATCAGGATTTCAGTTTTATTGATTGTACAAGCTTTTTACATATGAAAGAAAATAAAATAAGATGCTGCTTCTGTTTTGACACGCATTTCTCTATCTATGGTTATGATGGCCTCCCGGGCTAAATTAAATATACATTATAGCCTGTAAATTTTGCAGGGTTACTTACAGCAACTGAAGCAATTGTTCTATTTTATTTATAAACTCCTCTGATTTTTTAAGCCATTCTTCTATATCTTGTTTCTCAAATTTCATAAAATCCTTGTAGTCACCTTTTTGTCTTCTGTCAAACATATCAGCAAAAAATTCACCCCATTTTTTTTCAATGAGTCCTTTATTTACAATTTCTCTATTAAAAATTGAACGGACTCCTGAATGTTTGGAAGAATATAATCCTTTTGTTATTAATAATGCATTAACAGCATAAAACATGGCATAATAAATCCGGTTTACTGTTGAATCCAAAGTAGTGTCGTCAATATAACTTTTAGCATAGGACAAAGTATTTTTGGCTTTCTCTAGGCGGTATTTTGCCAAATCAATAAATTCCTGTTTCATACATGAACTCCTTCTTTATCTATATTTAAGTGAAGAGGCATTGCTTTAGCCAAAGGCATGTTCCAGAAATCTTTATTTTCTACTATTTTTCCAAACACTACGTCATAATTTAGCTCTATATCGAACGAAATGTGAGTAATTTCTTCTTCTAATCTACTGTTAACTGTAGATTTGACAAGGATCAACAAATCAATATCAGATTCTTTATCAAAATCTCCCCTTGCCTTGGAGCCATAGAGAATTATTTCCACACCTGGATATTTCCTCAGCAATCTTTCCTTTAATTCATGCAAGGCTTTTCTCTCATTATCTTTTAGATTCATTTTTTTTAGTTTCTGCTGAGCAGACATTTTTTAAACCTTTTACCTTAATCTATGTTTTTAACTATTTTTTATTTTACCATAAATTCATTTAAAAGCAGGAAGCATTGGCGCAGTGCTGCGCTATAATTTTTAGATTTATTTTTTCTTATTTAGTTCTGATAATTCGCTTGTAAACTGCTTGATGCTGTCAAACTGCTTGTAAACTGAAGCGAACCTTATGTAGGCAACCTTGTCAAGATCGCGGAGTTTTTTTAAAACCAGGTCCCCGATTCCTTTTGCGCTTATTTCGTTTGAATGAAAATTTCTTATTTCTGATTCTATATCATCAACAATTTTTTCAAGCATTGCTGTTGATATATTTCTTTTAATACAGGCCCTGATCAAGCCGCTTAGAATTTTATTCCTGTCAAAGGGCTGCCGCGTATTGTCCTTTTTTATAACAGCAATGGGGGTATTTTCTATTCTTTCAAAGGTGGTGAACCTGTTGCTGCATTTCTCACACATTCGTCTTCTTCTTATGCTGCCATTTGAATCGGATATTCTTGTTTCAATTACTTTTGTATCTATGTTCTGGCAATATGGACATTTCATTTTTTTTAAGATTTTAAAATTATAAATTAATTAACCGTAAAATTATCATCAAACATACATTGCTAGCACTAGTAATCTTATCAATTTATGGTTATTTTACTAATTCTAATTGATAATTAAAAAGATTATATCACAGTAAAAGTTCAAGCAAAATCAAAGTAAAAGTTTGAGCAAAAAATTGTTGATGATTAACCCGGCTTTAAATGTTTATTTCAAAATTATATTTTTATTATTTTTTTAAAATTCAATTTTTACAAATTGCTAAATGTGCAGCTGATACTGGTATTTATAGAGGTTATAATAAACTCCTTTTAGCTTTAGCAGCTCTTTGTGACTTCCGCTTTCAACAATCTGTCCATGCGAAAGCACGATAATCTTGTCTGCATGTTTTATTGTTGAAAGCCTATGGGCAATAATTATGGTTGTCCTGTTCTTCATTATTCTTGAAAGTGCATCCTGGATCAAAGCCTCAATTTCAGAATCTATGCTTGAGGTTGCCTCATCAAGAACAAGGAGTATCTCAGGATTAAAAACCAGCGCCCTTGCAAAAGCAATCAGCTGTCGCTGTCCAACTGATAATAGCTGTCCTCTTTCCTTGACTTCCTGGTTATATTTTTCAGGAAGCTTCTCAATGAATTTATGCGCGTTTACATATTTTGCAGCTTCTATGACCTGTTCCAGTGAAATTTCCTTGTTGCCAAGCCTTATATTATCCAGGATTGTGCCTGAGAATAAAAACACGTCCTGCATAACTATTCCTATATGTTTTCTCAAGTCTGTGAGCTCGTACTGCCTTATATCAATATCATCAAGATAAATATTACCTTTTTGGATGTCATAAAACCTGTTTAATATATTAATAATTGATGTTTTGCCTGAGCCTGTTGCTCCTACGATTGCCACACTCTGCCCGCTTTCAAGTTCAAATGAGATATCTTTTAATATGAAATTATCTTCTTCGTATGCAAACCATACTTTAGCAAATTTTATGTTCCCTTTTACTTTTTCAATTTTTACAGGATTTTTGATAGAAGTTATTTTTGGCTTCTGTTCCAGCAAACTGAAAATTCTCTCAGATGCAGCTACAGCTTCCTGCAGGATTCCAAATTTTTCAGCTAAATCGCTTATGGGATGGAAGAATTTCTCTATATATTGTATAAATGCAACCAATGTTCCGACTGTCAGGAAATTTTGAATTACTTTTCCACCCCCATACCAGATTATCAGCGCAACTGCCAGGGTACTGATAAGGGATACCACAGGGAAAAATACAGAATAATAAAAGATAGTTTTTAAGTATTCATCCAGGTAACCTTTGTTAACTTCATCAAACTCCTCCTCATTTTTGCCTTCCCTGTTAAATAGTTTGATTGTATTTATTCCATTTATAGCTTCATGTATATAAGAGTTCATGTTTGAAATTTTGGTTCTTATTATTTTAAAAGAGATCCTGACTTTTTTCCTGAAAATAATAGTTGCTGCTGTGAGAAGTATTAGTACAGAAAAAGTA
>Ga0268276_1002870_pt1 | contig 14091 bp, 11 predicted proteins | sample saktaG_4_FD_190145 | JGI IMG/M metagenome (GOLD analysis project Ga0268276, IMG submission 190145) | Saline water microbial communities from Sakinaw Lake, British Columbia, Canada - sak_2010_1_5_45m | ecosystem: Environmental > Aquatic > Non-marine Saline and Alkaline > Saline ...
AGAATATAAAAGGAAAGAAAAAAAAGGAATAAAAGAACTTGAGGAAGAAAGAGAATCAAAAAAAGAGCAGCTGAATACAAAGGCAGAAGAAAGTAAGAAAAAACTTGAAGGATTAAAGAAAAAAACAGTTGAAAAAGCCAGAAAGAACTCAAAGGTCTTAATTCCTATATTGATTATGATTGTTCTCGGGACAAGTTTTTTTGTTTTTAATGATTTTTTTAATAATCTGTTTTATAATGTTGCAATTGGAACATCTAACAACCAATTATGTAATATGATAAAAAATCCTGAAATAAAAAATGATTGTTATCAAGAAATTGCGAAAAATATAAAGATAGGTTTAGTTACAGACTTGAATGGCCTTGGTGATAATTCATTTAATGATATGGCTTATAAAGCTTTATTGGATTCTAAGGAAAAATACAAAATAAAGTTTGAAGTATTAGAGCCAAAAAATGAGGAAGAAATTGAAAAGAGTTTAAGAAAATTTGCTGAACAAAAATTTGATTTGATAATTTCAATAGGTTTCATATCAGAGGAAGCTGTTAGTGAGGTTGCAAATGAATTCCCAAGAATTAAATTTGCAATAATTGATGGAATAGTTAAAAAACCAAATGTGGCATCACTAATATTCAAAGAAGATGAGGGATCATATTTAGCAGGAATTATGGCTGGGATGATGACAAAATCTAATAAAATAGGTTTTATTGGAGGGGTTAATATACAAATAGTAAGGAATTTTGAAGCAGGATTTAGAAAAGGGATAGAATCAGTGAATTCTAATGCAAATTTAACATCTGTATACTTATCTTCTGATTTATCAGGATTCAATGACTCTGAAAAAGCAAGGGACTATGCTATTGAATTATATGACCTAAGAGTTGATATAATTTACCATTCCGCAGGCTTAAGTGGCAATGGGGTAATTGAAGCTGCAAAAGAAAAGGACAAATATGTAATTGGAATGGATTTTAATCAAGATTATATGGCAAAAGGTAATGTTTTAACAAGTGTTGTAAAAAGAGTAGATAATTTAGTTTTGATAGTAGTTGACAAAATTATCAAAAACAATTTTAAGGGAGAGATTTATGAAATGGGTTTAGAAGATGATTGTATAAGCCTTACAGAATTTGAATATACAAAAGATATTATTCCAAAAGAAGTAATAAAAAAAATCGAAAAAGCAAAGGAAGATATAAAAAGTGGAGAAATAAAGTTCTATTAGATTTATAAATAATGCCTTTAACCTAAAACAAAAATGATTAGTTTAAAAAAGTTTTATTTTTATGTAAAGACCCTTAATGTTTACTTTCATTATAAGCTAAAGAAATATATTCCATTTGTTGTTATAATAGGTATGAATAATACATGTAACCTAAATTGTGATTATTGTTCTATGTTAAAATACAAAAAAAAGGTTTTCTTTTCATTTAACAAAATATCTCCAATTATTGATCAGATTGCAAAAATAATACCTTATATCTCGTTTTCTGGTGGTGAACCCCTATTATGCAAAGATATGGAAAAGATTGGTTTATATGCACATAAGAAAGGTATAATGACTAATTTAAATACAAATGGAACACTAATAACAGAAGAAAAGGCAAAAAAAATAGTTATGGCATTTGATTATATAAGGATTTCAATAAATGGACCAGAAGACATCCATGATAATCTTGTAGGGGTTAAAGGCTCCTTTAGAAAATCAACTAAAGCATTAGAGTATTTAACTTCTGTTAAAAACAGAAGGGCAAGAGTTGGAATAAATTTATTAATTTGCAAAAAAAATGAAAAGTATATAGAAAGTTTTGTTAAAAAGTTCAAGTCTAAAGTAGATTTCATATCTTTCCTACCAGAATTTAGTTTTAAATTTAATCCCTATAAAGAGGCATATAATATTTCTCAGAATATAATAAATATTCAAAAAAAATTAGCTAAAAATGGAAAAAATGGTTGTCAAGAAAACTTTTTAAAAAAAAATGTTGCATCAAAAGATATGTGTGATGCGGGAAAGCTTTTTCTAGAAATTTTTGCAACAGGAGAAGTTGTTGCTTGTCCATTTAAATGGAACTTATTTAAGCAAAATAAAAAAGAAAGGGTTCTATTCTTAGGAAATGTTTATAAAGAAAATTTTTATGATATTATTAAGAAAGCAAGAAAAAAGGATTTTTCGTTTGAATGCGACGGATGTCATGCACTTTGTACATCAGAGGTTTCGAGAATTTTTAGAATGAATCCTTTTGAAATCATAAAAAACTTGTCAAGAATTGTAAAAGATTATAATTTGTAGGATTTGTCTTGAAGCTAATCTAAAAATATTAAAATGTTGAACAATTTTTTAAAAGAAAAAGTTATGTGTTTGAAAGAAACCAAAACATTATTTAAAAGGGAAATTCGAGATTTTTGGATATGCCCTACTTTTAGATGTAGTATGAGATGCAAAACATGCAAGTTATGGAAAAAAGAGCCTGGTAATTTAGATGTTAGTATCATTAAGAGAATATTAAGGGATAAATTAACAAAAAACACACATTTTATCTTAGAGGGAGGGGAATTTTTATTATACCCTGATTATAAAGAAGTTTTGAAATTATTAAGTGGAAGAAAATACTCTCTATTCACTGCAGGCTATTTAGATAAAAGATTAATAGATGCAACATTAAAATATAAAATCCCAGAAATTATCATATCTTTAGATGGAACTCCAAAAACTAATAAAAAAATTAAAGGGAAAGATATTTTTTCGGCTATTGAACATATTATTGATGAATTGAAGGGAAAAACAAAGCTCTCTGTAAGTTATACTATGTCTAAATGGAATAGTAAAGATGATTTATTATTTGTAAAAAAGTTTTGTGAAAAGAAGGGGGTTCTATTGGATATAAATATTTATAATGATGCAAAATATTTGGGGGCAACCGTAAAAATGCAAAAGTTATATAATCCAAGGGATACTGACTTAGAAAGCAATTATATAAAATTTTATAATTTATGGTTGGATGGTAAATTAAAATTGCCTTGTCTTAGTATAAGAGTAAGAACAGGTGTTTATCCGAATGGAGATTTATACCTATGCAAAAAAAAAGATATTAGGATAGGGAATCTTTATGAAAAAAACTTAAAAGAAATCTGGAACTCAAAAAAAACAAAAAGATTGCAGAAAGAACTTTTATGGTGCAATGATTGTTGGATGTATTGTCACAGAAAATATGATTTAGATGTTATTAATAAGTTAAGTTCATATTTTCCAAAGTCTATCCTTAAAAAAATATTGGAAAGAAAACTATAAATTATTAAAATCTTGAAAATAGCTTTCTTATTTCATTCTCAATCATATATTTAAAATATAGATTTTTTGTTCTGTATAAAGCAATGGGCTTATAAAGTTTAAATAAAATTTTAAATAAAAGAGACTCATTTGTAGTATAGCTTGTAAAATCATTATTTAAGAATAGCGATGTAAAAGTTAATGAATATAAATTATTAATCTCTTTTTCTGATAACCAAGGTAAATTAACCTTTACCTGATCAAAACCAATCCATTGTTCTAGTTTTACTGGCTTTTTTAAACCTAATTTAACGGATAAATCAAATAATTTTGTATTTGGTGTGGGAGTATAAAAGGTTATTGGAAGTATAATTGTATTTGGGTTGTCTTTTTTAAGTCTGAACATCAGGTTTATGGTTTTCCTTAACTCTTTTTTAGTTTCTGTTGGAAACCCACATATAAAGGAATATGCTAGAGAAATATCAATTCTTCTTATTTTTTTGTTAAATTCAACTATTTGATTAGTGGTTATATCCTTTTGTATCAGTTTAAGGATTCTTGATGAACCTGATTCAATACCTATGTTTAGTCTTTCACATCCTGCTTGTTTTAATAAAGAAAAGAACTTCTTTTTTTCATGTATGATTGAGTTAATTCTTGAATTGGCATACCATTTTACATCTAAATTTTCATTAATAATGCCTTTTAAAATTTCTTTAATTCTTCTTGTATCAACAAAAAAATCATCATCCACAAAACATATGCTTTTTACATTAAAATCATTAACTACATGCTTAATCATTTCCTGTGTTTTTTCTGGATTAAGTGATCTCCAGGTATGCTTGTAAAAAGGAGAATTATAGCAAAATGTGCATCTGCCAGGACAACCCCTTGATGTCTGGAGATAAATGCCTCTTTTTCCATCTCTTGAAATATAATCTTTCATGTTAATTATATTAAAAGGAATTTCCGGTAGTTTGTTTAAATCAACAAAGTTTCGGTCTAAATTGGGCTTGATTTTGCCATTTTCTTTATACCAAACACCCTTAATACCCTTGAAAGATATATTTTTTTCAAGTGATTTAACTAGTTCATAGAGTGTAACTTCTCCCTCCCCTTTAACTACAAAATCAATATAAGGATTTTCTAAAGTCTGTTTTGGCAGTAAAGAAGCATGAATTCCCCCCAAAACAACTGGCACATCTGAGTTTTGCTTGACAATTTTTGATGCCTCTAGAGCATATTTAATTGGGTTACCAGTCATAGAGGTTGTAGCAACACATAAAGGATTCTTTTTTAATTCTTTTACTAAATTCTTTTTCCAGTGCTTATCAATTCTTTGATCAATAATCTTTATGTTATAATCCTTGGCAAGATAACGACACATACTCAATAAAGCAAGAGGCACTCCTACTTCATATTTAATAACTTTTACTTCTCTTACTTTTGGTTGAACTAATATAATATCTGCCATTTTATAATTTTATAGAAAATTTAATAAGATATAAAAATACTTTGATTTTAAACATATATAAACCATTGATTCATTATCAACTAGGAGACTATAAGAATTATTATTTTTCATACATCAAATAATTTCAAAAAAGTGTATAATAAATCTTTATCAAAGTAGAAGTTATTATAAATAAATATTGTGGACTGAAATTCACAGTATTTGAGAGTCCTGAGAAATTTGTGCAACAAATTTGTGGGACACAAGAAATGCTTTTCAGCATTTCTTCGTGAATTGTCAGAGGATTTTTATTCATCTGCAAACTGAAGTTTGTAGTATTCTAACAATTTTTGATAAAATAGAAATGAATGCATATAATGATTTACAAACATTTATTAATTATATTATGTTATAAATGAATATGGAAAAAAGGGAAATCCAAAAAGAGAAGGTTATAAGATTTTTTGATATATGTGCGACTACATATTACAAAAAGCGCTATATTGAACCAACACTAGAGGCATATAATTTTCGTACACGAAAAAATTTAGTTCTTAGTATACTCAAAAAAAATAATTGGAGAGTTTTAAATATTGGATGTGGATCAGGAGTGATGAGCAAGGAATTATCTCAAAAAGGTTATAATTTAGTTGAATTAGATATTTCCAAAAAAATGATAAAAGAAGCTATTAAAAAATCAAAGCAATCAAAAATAAAAAATATGCCTTTATTTCTTGTAGGAGATATTGAAAACCTTTGTTTCTCTGATTCACAATTTGAGGAGATTATTTGTTTAGGAACTCTTCAACTTGTTAATGATAAAAAAGCTATAAAAGAGATGTATCGGGTATTAAAACCAGGTGGTACTATCATAGTTGCTGTTCCAACAAAAATGATTATAAGCTCTTTTTTGAAATGGATCATAAGCCCATTGAAGCCCTTAATTTATATGGTGATGAAAAAAGAAAGGATAGTTATCAACTTTAAGAACAGAGGGTATAATCCCTGGCAACTTGATAAGTTACTTATAAAAAATGGATTTAAAAAAGTAGATTGCTTTTATCATCATTTTGTTTTCTTCCCTTTAGATGAGTTATTTCCTTTATTTTCAATTAAACTTGACAAAAAAATAAGAAAAACATTGCTTAAATCTAAATTAGTTGGAAGTTTACTCTGTAAAACATATATTGTAAAATTAATAAAAATTAAATAAACACAAGTTAAAAAGGATTCCTTTTTTCAATTTTTTTAATAATGTTTTCTTCATCCAATGTTAAAATCTTTTTTTCTTTCATAATAATTTTTCCATTACAGATAATATCACTAACACATGAATTGTTGCATGAATAGACAAGATTAGATACAATATTGATAAGAGGATGCAATTGGCTTGATTTTATATCTAATAATACTAAATCCGCATTTTTTCCTTCTTCAATAGTGCCTGAATTTAATCTTAGAATCTTTGCTGCATTAATAGTGACCATATCAAGTAGGTTTTGTGCATTAATTAATCTTTTGAAGAGGGTGTTTGAACCTGCTATCCTAATTCGTTCTATTAGTATACAACTCTTCATCTCTTCAAAGAGATCCAAAGAATTATTACTGGCTGGGCTGTCTGTTCCAAGACCTAAAAGGATCTTTTTATTCAACACATTAGATGCTGTCTGAAATCCCCCATTCATAAGTTTTGCATTACTAACTGGACAGTGCACTAATTTAACATTTCTTCTTTTGATTAAATTAAGTTCTTTATCAGTTAATAACCCGATATGAATTCCTAATAAATTTTCATTCAGTATACCTTTTTTTTCTAAAGTTTCTATGGAGTCATATTTATAAATTTTTTTGATAGTTTTAACTTGTTTATCTGTCTCCATGAGGTGGGTTCCTAACAAAGAATTGTATTTTTCTGCTAATTCTTTTGTTCTATAAATTGTTTCAAGATAACACGTGTCTAAGGAGTGAAACATAACAAAGGGCTTGATCAAAGCATCATTTTTATATTCTTTTAATAAAGATTCAGCTGTCTTAAATGCATCATCTATTTTTCCAGAAAGGGAAAATCTATCTGAGATAGTTTCGGAAACAAATCCTTTAATTCCTAAAGATTTAATAGCTTTTATAATAATATCACTAGAGTAATATTCGGATACAGAACAAGTAGTGCCTGATTTAATCATTTCAATACAAGATAAAATGGTTCCAAGAAGTATATCTTCTTTACTAAACTTCTTTTCAAAAGGGAATAATTTGTTTGCCCAGCCATATAAACTTTTATTATCACAAACCCCTTTCAGTAAGATAAGGGGCAGATGGGTATGAAGATTAATCATTCCAGGCATAACTAATTTATTTTTGGCATCTAAAATATTATTTCCTTTTAAGTCTCTCCCAATTTTAGCTATTATGCCATCTTCAATCAATATATCTTTGTTTCTTAAGATTTCTCTCTTTTTATTTTGAGTTATTATTAGGGATGCATTTTTTATTAACATACTAATCAACTATCTTGTTTTTTATCATATTTAAACTTCTCGGAATTATAAATTCCTTAATATTTAATAAGCTAAATTTAATCAATATGTTGATTAGGTATGTCTTATTAATATCTTTTGTAAAATTGTATCTTTTGAAGTTACCATTGGAAACTTCATCAAAAAAATATCCCCAATCTCTAAATGAAGTTGGGGGATTCCATCCCTTTTTAACCAAACTAAAATAATCAAAGGTATTAGGATAAGGTCTAAAAAGGTGTGGAACAAACATTGTTTTTGCACCAGTTGCAGAATTTCTAATTGGTAAATTTGCTAGTTTTTTTGCTAATTTAAATGTGTATTCTAAATCTTTTTTAGATTCATCTGGATTCATTAAAACAAAATTTGCTTGAGGTACAATCCCTGTTTTTTTAACTTTACTAAAAAAATCTATAACCTTCTGCTGATTGTTAAATTTGTTAAATTTGTTAATAAATTTTGAAGAACCAGCTTCTACACCAACATAAATATGGCAAAATCCTGATTTTCTCATAAGTTTTAAAGTATCATAATCAACAAAGGTATCTATTGCAGCAAGCATATGACTTTGAAGATTGTTTAAAATAATCTTTTTACATAATTTTTGTATTCTTGTATTATTTACAGCAAAATTTGAATCAATAAAATAGATTTTTTTATTATTCATATCTACGCTTTCATTTATTGATTTTATCTCTTTGGTTTTCATTTCTATAGGATAACTTCTCCAAAAACATTTGTTTTCAAAACCTGAAAAATAGCAGAAAGGGCATTGTCTAACACAGCCTCTAGAAGATTCAATAGTAATGGAAGTATATTTTTTTAGGTTAAGAAGTGTGTGATCTGGTATTGGCAACTTACTCAAATCTTTAACAATAGCAAGAGGGGTTTTGATTATTTTATTATTTTTTTTATAATATACTCCTTCTTTTGGCATCTTTTTTGTTTTTCCTTCAATATAATTAAGTACATCCAAAATAATAAAATCTGGCTCACCCACAAATATATAATCTGCAACTGTTGTTTTTAATGATTGTATTGGTGACAAAGTTACATGTGGACCCCCAAATGCTATGATACATCCAAGCTTTTCCTTCAAAATTCTTGAAAAGGTATCAATCCAAACTAAATTAGCCCCAGTTGAACAGGTTATTCCAACAAATTCCGGCTTAAATTTAAGAACATTTTGAATTTTTGAATCCAATAAAAAATTAAAAATTCTTACTTCATGTTTTTGTTTTAGAATGGTTGCCAACTGTACTAACCCATTAGGGTATGCTTCAAAGTCGATTATAGTTAATTTCTTAGTTATAGGAATAAAAAGATTATTCCAATAAGGTTTGCCTTTAGCAGAATCATGAATAATCTTAAAAAAACTATTCTTTTTCTTCCCTGTATCCATAGGTGGCATAATTAATGCAATTTTCATTTTTAATGTGTGATATTAGTTGTATAAATGTCTTATTAGTTGCATATTTAATTTTATTACTTGTGTAAATGAATTAACTCTACGCAATTTTTTAAAAAGATATGATGGACGAATGTAAAAATGCAAATATGCTCCTCTTCTTTTAAATTCAAGTTCCTTAGAACTTATATTTGGATGGTAATATGTATATTTTAATGAATTTTCAAACCAATTAATTTTATCAATTGAGTGAGATTCTAATAAGGTTTTATATAATTTGGTTCCTGGATAAATAACTGTTTTATTAAAGGTTATATAATCTAAATTTAAGGATAATGCAAATTTTATAGTATCATCTATTGTTTGTTTGGTGTCTATAGGAAAGCCCAACATAAAGTAAGCAAATGTTTCTATCCCTGCTTCATTAGTTAGTTTTACTGCTTTTTTTATTTGATTTAAATTTATATCTTTTTGAATATAATTTAATATATTTTGATTGCCACTTTCTATTCCATAAGCAATTAACCAACATCCTGATTTTTTCATTTCTTTTAATAATGCTTTTGAAATAGTATCCACCCTTGCTAAACATCTCCAACTTATAGATATATCTTTGTCCCTAATTAATTTGCATATATTTAAAATCCTTTCAGGATCTAGTGTAAAATTATCATCTACAAAATCCAATTCTTTAACACCATATTTGTTTATAAGTAATTCTATTTCTTTGACAACTCTTTCAGGAGAATGCATACGAACTTTTTTCCTAGAAATAGAATTATCGCAGAATATGCATCTATTAGGACAACCTCTTGAGGAAATTATTGTTGTAGAAGGTAAATTTTTATATAATGCCTTTGGTTTGTAAAGTTTTAAATTAGGTAGTAAATGCCTTGCTGGAAAAGGTAGTATATCAATGTTTTTTATAACAGCTGGAGATCCAGTAAATTTCAGCTTTCCCTTAGTAATGTATGCTATATTATCAACTTTTTTAAGTTCAAATCCATGTTCAAAAGCATTAACCAATTCAGGAAAAATAAATTCTGCTTCACCCAGTATACCTGCGTTAAAAACTCCAGTTTTCATGGTTTCTTCTGGAAGCGCATTGAAAAATGGTCCTCCAACTACAAGAAAAATAGAGGGATATTTTTGTTTTATTAAAGAAGCTATCTTCAATAATTCATGTGCAACCATCACTGTTCCTGTAATTCCAACAACATCTGTGTTTGGGTTTAATCTTTTCACAACCTGGTTGGAGGATATATTCTCAAGTTCTGCATCAATAATCTTAACATTATGGCCTTTTAGTTCTAATACTGCTGCGATATAAGCAATTCCTAAGGGGGGTTGTTTATCTCCTATTTTCATATCCATATTTAACATTGGGTTTATTAAAGCAATATTCATTTTTTAATAATAGTTTGATTTTGTTTTTTAAGCAAACGTACAAGTGAAAAAATACAATGGGGATATGTAGTAGGTATATTATTATTACAAAGAGGATCTTTATATTTAAGACTTTTATATTTAATAAAAGCGTGAGCTTTACAGCCCCCCCTACAGAGGTATTTATTCTTACATTGTTTACATTCTTTAGGGATAGTCAACCATTCTTTTCTTTTTTTCTTAGAATTTTTCCATATCTTTTTTAATGAACTACTATTTACATTACCTACACTTAAAAAAGAAGAAGCTTCTGGACATGGCTTAACAGTACCATCCTGCATTATTGATAAATTATTTCCAAAGCATGAGCACATTCCTCCACTTAAGTATCCTACTCCTTCAATTATTTCTTTAATGCTTAAGTAAAAGTTTGTTATTTTAACAAGTACTTGTTCCCATTCTTCTTTTGAAATTTCTAATTTTTTATTAATTTTTTCATCTCTTACAGGCAAATATCTTTCAAACATAGGTAATGCTCCCAATTTAAGGGAGTTACTTATCATACTATCGATATGATTCACATTAAACTTTGTAATAACAGCAAAGGTAACTACTGGAATCTTTGCACTTACACATTTTTTTATGATTTTTTTAATCTTTGTAAAATTTTGTTCTTTTCCTGTAAGTCTGCCATATATTTCCTTATTATAATCATATTTGATTACTAAGAGTTTTTGAGTATTTAATTGTTTAATTTTTTTAATCCAGTCATCATTAATTAAAATACCATTTGTAAAAATAGTTATATCTATATTTTGTTTAGAAGTGTATTGTAGCAACTTGTAAAAGTCTTTATGTAAAAAAGGTTCTCCTCCTAAAAAATCTATATTATATACTCTTAGTTTTTTTGCCTGAGTTATTAGGTCCAATAATTTTTTAGTGTTTAATGGTTTTACTTTTTTATCATTGACATAGCAATACAAACAATTATAATTACATTCGCTGTTTATATGCAATTGCATTGTTTTTGGATATGAAAAGAAATAATAATAACTATTTTGAATTAATTGGGCCACAAAAGGAACCTTAGATAAATAACTAATTAGTTTCCAAACAATATTAAACTTCACTATTTTTTTTGAAATCATTTTATTATTTATTAAGCAATGATTAGCTGACTTAAATTTGGAGTAATTATTTTCAATTAATTCATTAACATTATTAGATGTACAATTGGTCATAAACTCATTATATAAATCAATAGATACTTTTTTGTTATTATTTAAAAGCTATAGGATATTAAATAATTTTCTTTTATAGTTTTCATCATATTTTCTTCCAACAGTGCCTATAATCAAAATATTTCTATGTCAGGCACATTCTTTGTTTACTTCCAGTACAGTGCTATATCATCATTAAGTTATATACCTTTCGGAGATTTTCAACGGTGCCGCAATAATCAATAACCTTTATAAATAATGAGTCATTCTCCAACCTGAGAGGTGACAGTTTTACAAGAAGTGACAGAGGAGAGAACAATGGTTCAAAGGAATGTTGTATTTGTAACAGGAGCTCCAGGTTGGCTTGGTTCTAGATTAGTTGAAGAATTGATTAAGTTAAAAAGAAAAGTAAGATGTCTTGTTCTTAAAGGTTCTTGTACCACCTATCTACAAAAACTAGGTGCTGAAATTATTGAGGGTAATCTTACAGACGCATCTACAATAAAAGAAGAACATCTGCATGATGTTAATACAATTTTCCATTGTGCTGGTATAATTCATCCTAAACTTTTTAGGGCAAAGGATTTTTATGCTATTAATAGAGAAGGCACCAGAAACATTTTAAGAAAATCGGTTCAAGCAGGGGTTAAAAAATTTATTTATGTAAGTAGCAATTCAGCAGCAGGAGTTAATAAAAATAGATATACTTTAATGACAGAATCAACTCCTGATAGACCATATACAGATTATGGAAAAAGTAAATGGCAAGCAGAACAAATTGTTAAAAAATTCCAGAGAAGTGAAAAAATACAAACAGTTATCATAAGACCATGTTGGTTTTATGGAATTAGGCAGCCAGATAGATTAACAAAACTGGTCAGAATGATTAAAGTAGGAAACCCTTTTCTATTTGGGGATGGAAATAACCTAAGAAGCATGACTTATATAGATGATTTAGTTGACGCATTATTTTTGGCAGAAAAAAAAGACATAGCTATTGGTAAAACTTACTGGATAGCGGATGAAAGACCATACACTACAAATGAGATTTACGAAGCCATTTCTAGATTGTTGGGTGTAAAACTTCATCCTAAAAGAGTACCAGTTATTGTATCAAGGATGATGGAATTTGCTGATAAAATAGCAGGATGGTTTGGTATCTATGAAATTAATATTCATGTAGGTGGTGAAATGGTCAGAAATATTGCAGTAGATATAAGTAAAGCAAAAAGAGAACTAGGCTGGAAACCAAAACATGGTGGTCTAAAAGAAGGTATGAAAACCCTAATAGAATGGAGTAACGAGAACAACCTTATTATTTGATTTTATTTTTTAAAAATAAAAATTATATCTAAGAAAAATATTTTATTAAATGTATAATACCTTCTTTTATTGGAAGGCGATGTTTTTTTCCATATTGATTTTTGAACTCTTTATAATGTTTAACAAACCAATCATAAGATTCAAATAACATCTTTTCATTACTGTCCTTAGCCTTCCAACCAAGAATTTTCTTTGCTTTACTACAATCAAAAACATACTCTTTATCAACAGTTCTATAATGCCATTCAGCTAATGGTGAAACCCCCATCTTATCCAATATCATTGACAATACTCTACACAAAGTTGCATTTATTGGAATTATCTTTGATTTGCTTCTTGCATGTTTGATGAGTTTCCTTAAATCCCCCCTGTATGTTCCATACTCATCGGTTCCTATATTAAAGGTTTCCAAAACCCTTTTTTTACTAGCTAAATAACAAGCTTCTGCGAGATCAGTAGCACTAATATAAGAGAAGAGATTATCTCCTTTCCCAAAAATATATACTTTTTTTCCAAGATGTATCCAATTGAATAAGATGGAATATAATCCTAATCTTTCTATACCAAGAATAGTTCTTGGTCTAATTATAGAAATATTTAGCCCCTTTTTCATATAATTCATACAAATTTTCTCAGCATGCCATTTTGCTCTTCCATAATCACTGACAGGCATTATTGGATAATTTTCTGTTATTATATCTCCTTTCTTTGGGATTTTATAAATGGCACTACTTGATAAATGAACAAATGCTCTAACTTTATTTCTTAAAGCAGCCTTACAAGTGTTTTTGGTTCCACCTGCATTTATCTGGTCAAATTTTTTACCAGATTTTGAAATAGGTACAACTGCAACTGTATGATAAACAGTATCAACATTTTTACAGGCATTACTTACAATATTAAAATTTCTTATATCCCCCTTAACAAATTCAACTTTATCTTTGACACTTTTGTCAGGCTCAACAATATCAAGAACACGTACTTTTCTTCTTTTACTTAAAAGGTATCTTACAAGGTGAGTACCAAAAAAACCAGAACCACCAGTTACTAAATCTAGTTTTGTTTTCATCTTACAAAAAAGGTTGTATTCAATTTATAAATATTTTGTTTGTATCAGGCTGCGTTAAAAAAGTCCTGAAAAACAATAAATTACTAGCAGTTAAATTAAGAAGATTTTGCCATAGAACAAGAGGAATCCTCTGAGTCATTTTGGCAAGGGCAGAATATGTTGGAACACAAAAGCCAAGCCAGTTCAGAAGCCTACTCGCCCGACGATAACCAAGCCTGCATTCCTGCTTTACAAGCAAGGCAACAGCATGTTGCCAGAACTCATATTCCTTTGGTCCGAAATGGTGAAGCCATCTTGGAAGCCCTGCCTTCCTTATCAAACGGTAATTATTTAGCTTTCTGAAGCAATTTTTTCATTTATATCCTTGAGTATAGAAATTCTTAAATACTTGTTGTAGTTACATTGTAACTACAATGAAAAAACCAATACAAATGCGAATGGAAGGTTA
>Ga0268276_1002872_pt1 | contig 14088 bp, 11 predicted proteins | sample saktaG_4_FD_190145 | JGI IMG/M metagenome (GOLD analysis project Ga0268276, IMG submission 190145) | Saline water microbial communities from Sakinaw Lake, British Columbia, Canada - sak_2010_1_5_45m | ecosystem: Environmental > Aquatic > Non-marine Saline and Alkaline > Saline ...
CTTAACTTCTCCTGATAAAAGACCAGACCAAGAGACTTTAACTTCTATTTTCTTATAATCATTAGGGCAAATATCAGCTGGGGCTGAAACACCATCCGCTCCATCAACAACATAGTCCACTCTTTTTTCAATCGTATAATCAACTCCATTCATATTCTTTGTTTCAACTGGTTCTAAGCCACCTTCTGGAAAACCACCAATTAAACCAATGGCACTGTATGATAGATTTTTAATCTTCTCTATTTCTCCGGTAGCAATAGCTGAAGCAACAACTTTATTTCTCCCTTGAGCAATAACTCTTATTCCCAATTGATAAGCCAAGAAAATACCCAAAAAGACAATTAAGGTTAAGGCACTAGCAATTAATACTTCTATTAATGTAAACCCAGCACCTTTTCTATATTTTTTATTTTTTTTCTTTTCAAACAAATTTGTAAATTTTGAATTAATATAAATTGCTTATAATCTTAAAATGGTGCTGGGTAAACCCTTTTTTCATAGACTACCCATCATTGAATACATTGGTTGAATCATTGAAATAGCAAAAAAACCAACAGCTATTCCAATAATAAGCATTAAAAATGGTTCAACAACAGCTGATAAATTTTTAGTAGCATTATCAACTTCTTGCTCAAAAAAGTCAGCTAATTTAGCTAAAATAGACGATGTTTCACCCGTTTCTTCTCCAACTGCTATCATTTGAATAACTAAGTTAGGATATATCTCATCATAGTCCTGTAAAACTTCAGCTAATTTACTCCCCCGACTAACTCTTTCAGCCACATCTTTTATAGCATTCTTATAATGTATATTATTTAATGTCCCAGCAACTATCTCTAAAGATCTAACAATCGGAACACCAGCTGATATCAAGGAAGATAAAGTTCTGACTGTCACCGCTGAATATGTTTTTTTAATAATCGGTGATATAATTGGTATTTTCAAGACAAAACTATCAAAGATTCTCTTGCCCGCTGCTGTTTTTAATGACAATTTAAAAGCAACTACTATTAATATCAAAACTATCGGAACTGTGTACCAAAAAGCAGCTAAGAAATCACCAATTGCAATAACAGCTCGAGTGGTAATTGGCAATTCAATCTGTAATTCATTAAAAAGTTTAGAAAGTTTAGGAACAACAACGATAAGCATAACAATTCCAATAACAAACATAGCAATAAAAATAATCGCTGGATAAATCATTGCTCCTTTTATTTTAGACTTTATCTCGTGTTCTTTTTCCATCTGATCAGTTAGAATATCTAGAACTTTTTCTAGTGTTCCACTTTCTTCCCCAACTTTTATCATATTAGTAAAAACCTCTGGAAAGATCTGAGAATGATTAGCTAAGGCATCCGAAAAAGAAGAACCTGTTAAAACACTCTGTTTAATCTCTAAAATGATTTTTTGAAATTTTCTACTCCTACTTTGTTTAGCTAAAATACCTAATGCTCTTGGTAAAGGTATGCCAGAAGCCACCATAACTCTAAGATTCCTTGAAAACATCGTTCTTTCAACTAAAGAAACATTACCAAAGAAAGGAAGAGAGATAGGAAGCTTTATTTTAGACTTGCCCATTTCTAGTTCTGCCTTAATTAAAATAGACCCTTCAGCTCGAAGAGTTTTAGCAAGTTCACTTTCATTCTTGGCATCCAAAATACCCTTTTTTGACGATCCATTTCTAGTTTTAGCAATATATGTATAGCGTGGCATAGTGCCTACTCCATAATAACTCTTAAAACTTCCTCTATTGAGGTTAATCCTTTAGCGGCCTTAACAAAACCATCTTCTATCATTGTTCTCATACCCTCTTTTTGGGCTTGGTCTTGAATAGCGTCGCTTGTGGCTCGTTTAACAATTAATTCTTTTATTGTTTCAGTAACATTTAATACTTCGTAAATACCAACTCTACTTTTATACCCATCAGGACACGTTTTTGAAGCAGAGGGTCTAAAAAACAGGATGTCTTTAAAGTCAGTATTATCTTTAACTACTTTTTCTTCTTTTAAAACTGCTAGGAGATGATTTAAATCAACATACTTAGCTAAATTCTTAATCTCTGAATCTTTTAACTTATACTTCTCACTGTTTGGACAAAGACGTCTAACTAATCTTTGAGCAATAATTACATTTAGAGTAGATGATATTAAGAATGGCTCTGCTTTCATATCGATTAACCTTGGTATTGCTCCAGCGGCATTGATTGTATGTAAAGTAGATAGAACCATATGTCCAGTTAAAGCAGCGTTAATAGCTAAAGCCGATGTTTCTTTATCTCTGATTTCTCCGACCATAATAACATCGGGGTCTTGTCTGACTAAAGAACGTAGTCCAGAAGAGAAAGTAAGACCTATTTTAGCATTAACTTGTGTTTGATTAATTCTTGGCATCCTATACTCAATCGGATCTTCTACAGTAGAGATATTAATTTCTGGAGTGTTCAAAATATCAAGCATTGAATAAAGAGTTGTTGTCTTACCAGATCCTGTTGGACCGGTTATAAGGATCATTCCGACTGGTCTTTTTAAACCATGTTGAATACTTTCTAAGGCATCTCCGGTAAAACCGAGAGCATCTAGAGTAAGAGCTTTTGATGTTTCGGATAAGAGACGCATAACAATCTTTTCTCCAGTAAAAATTGGCAAGATGGAAACACGAATAGAATATTTAAAATCACCTGTTTCAATCTTGAACCTTCCGTCTTGAGGTAAACGATGTTCATCAAGTTTTAAATTAGAAAGAACTTTTATTCTAGCAACTATTCCTAAACTAACCATTTTAGGTAAAACCATTGCATCATGAAGAACTCCATCAATCCTGTAACGAACAATAACCTCTTTTTCGCATGGTTCAATATGAATGTCTGAAGCTCTTTGAATAATTGCGTGTTTTAAAAGAGTATCAACAATCCTAATTACTGGCACTTCCTCAGCTATTTTCCTTAAGTCTCCAGGAACTTTTGTCTTTTTTGTCTTTATTTGTTTTATTTCAATCGAATCTTTCTTAATAATATCACCGAATTCAGCTTCTAGTGTCTTGTGATATTGCATTAAAGCTTTTTTAATACTATCTGGATCTGTTAAGCGGGGGAGAATTTTTAGTCCTGCCTTTTTTTTCATAAAATCAATAGTTCTCAAATCTTCCGGATCAAGCATAGCAACTTCTAATTCATTTCCTTCTTTTCTAAAAGCGATAATATTATTCCTTCTAGCTATTGGCTCAGGAATTATTTTCAAAGTTTCTGGTTGAATAGACTCTTTCTTCAAAGAAACAAAAGGAATCCCTAAGATATAGGCCTTAAGTTTAGCTAAATCTTCCTGGGTTAATAAGGCATCTTCTACTAGTACCGTTTCAATGTTTTTCTTTTCTTTCTTAGCATCTTTCAATGCCTTATCAAACTGATCTTTAGTAACTAAGCCAGCATCTAGTATAAACCTTTTTAATTCTTTAGGATCTATTTCCATAATTTATTCACCAATAATCTTTTTAATTTTCTCTATAACCTCTCCTAACTCGTATTGAGTCTTAACTAGGTAAGTTCTTGCTCCCAGTTCAATGGCTTTATTAATATCTTCCATTCTCTCCATATTAGTTAGAACTATCACTGGGATATTTTCTGTTTTTTTATCTGCTTTAAGTTTTTCTAGAACTTCAAAGCCGTTATACTTAGGTAAAACGATATCCAATAAGATTAAATCTGGTTTTTCGGTTACAGCTAACCTTAAACCAATCTCTCCATCTAGGGCACTTACCACTTTATAACCAGCTTGTCTTAAAAAACCACCAAAGGCTTCTTGAAGAGCCGCTTCATCTTCTACAAATAATATCTTTTTCATATATTTATACTTTTAATTTATAATGGAATTGTGAAATAAAAAGTTGTTCCTTTATTCTCAATAGAACTAAACCATATTTTTCCCCCTGATTTCACTGCAATTGATCGACAAACATAAAGTCCTAAGCCACTACCTTTTGTTCTTGTTCTCAAAGCGTTTTCCGCTCTAAAAAACTTATGAAAGATAAATCTCTTATCTTTTTCTGGTATTCCTACTCCTTCGTCTTTAACAGAAAACAATATCTCTTTTGGCTTCCTTTCATACTTAACCTCTATCTTTCCTCCTCCTTTAGTATAACGAATAGCATTATCGATCAAATTCTCTATTAAAAGCTTCAACATTGAAGCGTCAGCCATTATTACCTCAATATTATCATCAGGAGAAAAAACTAAATCAATATCAGATGCTTCCGCAAAAACCTTATACCGATCAACCAAATCTTTTATTGTTTTTTCTAAAGGAATCTCTGATTTATGGATAGAGAAGGCTCCTTCTTCTATTTTAGAAACAATAAGCAAATCATCTACTAGCTCTACCATTCTCACTATGTTTTCTTTTACGTTAATGTAATATTCTTCTTTCTTCTCTTCACTGACATCAAAATCCTTAGCAGATAAAACCTCAAAGGTCCATTTAATATTAGTTAGCGGCGATCTAAGTTGATGGGAAACTATATCAACAAACTCTGATTTTAGTCTAGAAGCCTCAGCTAACTTTTCAAAACTTCTGGTTATAACGAAAGCAATAGCAAGTAATATCACCGTAATGATAATTACAATCAAAGCAACTGTTTCTGGATCATCAATAAACTCAGCTCCAATTAAAAAAGAAAAGATAATCGTAATAAAAATAACTAAACCCATTATAACAAACAAAAACTGGGGACATTGCCAAAGAGAAAGCCCATTCTTTTTACACTGACCAACAATATCTAATTGATTTAAACCTCGTTTTAAAATACCCATATTTCTTTAGGTAATTATAACATATCTAAAAAATAAAGCCCACATTGATCCAGCACCACTTTCTCCAAAAAAAACGCTCTAGACAAAGATATGATTATAATTTGAAAATCTCTAAAAGTGGTGCTGGATTGACTTTTAGTGGTTTTTCTGCTATATTTACAAAATACGGGGTATAGTGTAACGGCTAGCACAAGTCCTTTGGGAGGATTTATTCTGAGTTCGAATCTCAGTACCCCGACAAAGAGATTTTTATTGCTTCTAAATATCTCCGTTGCTTTTTAGTGACTCTTGTTTGGATTAAAAAATATGACAGATACAAAATCAAATTCATTTAGTTTTAATAATTTGGGGATCGCTCCAAAGATTCTTGATATTCTACAAGAATGGCATTTTAATCAACCAACACCAATCCAATTTAAATCAATTCCTATTGCTATTAAAGGAAATGATCTTGTTGGTATTGCTCAAACTGGGACTGGTAAAACTTTGGCTTTCGGAATTCCAATGATTCAACGATTAAGTCAAATTGATGGTCGTGGTTTAGTACTATTACCAACACGTGAATTGGCCAGCCAAATTAACACTAGTTTAAAAAATCTTGGTGCTAATTTCGGTTTACGAACAGCTCTATTAATTGGCGGTGAATCAAAAAACATCCAATTAAGAGCTCTTCGACAAAAGCCACACATTATTGTCGCTACTCCTGGACGTTTGATTGATCATATTAAAAGTCACTCAATTAATCTGAACGATATTAAGATTTTAGTCTTAGATGAAGCCGATATGATGTTTGACATCGGTTTTGCACCACAGATTAATGAGATTCTAAGATCAGTTCCAACCGACAGACAAACAATGTTATTCTCAGCAACAATGCCACCAGCTATTATGTCATTGGTAGCAAAATATATGAAACTACCAATTAATATTGAAGTGGCTCCACAAGGAACTCCAGCTGAAAAAGTAAATCAAGAGATGGTTGTCATCAAAAGAGAGAACCGTATCACTCAATTAGAAAAAACATTAGCATCTTACAAAGGTTCTATCTTAATTTTCTGTCGTACTAAATACGGCGTTAAGAAATTAACCATTAGAATAAGACAGATGGGTCACAGTGCTACTGAAATTCATTCTAATCGATCATTGAATCAACGAAGTGAAGCTCTAAGATCTTTTAAGAGTGGCAAAATGAGAATATTAGTTGCCACTGATATTGCTGCTCGTGGTATTGATGTTAAAGGTATTGAATTAGTTTTAAATTTTGATCTACCAGAAAACGCTAAAGACTACGTCCACAGAATTGGTAGAACTGGACGAGCTGGAAATGTTGGACAAGCTATTAGTTTTGTTTCACCAACAGAAATGCGAGAAGTTGAGAAAATAGAACAGATTATCAAGAAAACAATTCCATTAACTAAATTAGCTGAACCAGAATATGGTTTTCACAAACCAGAAGTAAGAAACAATAGATTTTCAAGAAATAATAGATTTACAAGAAGTAAAAGATTCCGAAAAAGATGAATTATAAAGAAATAAGAAATATTGCTATTATTGCTCACGTTGACCACGGTAAAACCACATTAGTTGATGCGATGATGCGTCAGACTGGTATGGTCGGGGAGGGTGTTAGTATGGACTCAAACGATTTAGAAAAAGAGCGTGGTATTACTATCTATGCTAAAAATGCTTCCTTAATCTATAAAGGAACTAAGATTAATATTATTGATACCCCTGGCCACGCTGATTTCAGCTCAGAAGTAGAGCGTGTTTTGCGTTCTATTGATTCAGTTATTTTAGTTGTTGATGCTCAAGAAGGACCAATGCCCCAAACTAGATTCGTTTTAAAGAAATCTTTAGAACTAGGATTAAAACCAATTGTTGTTTTAAATAAAATTGATAAGCTAGCTGCTAATACAGATAGAGCGCACGATGAAGTACTAGAACTTTTTATTGATCTAGGAGCTAACAACGAACAGCTTGATTTTGTCACTGTTTATGCTATCGGAACTAAAGGAATTGCTAAAAAGAAAATGACTGATGATTCAACTAATCTTGATCCATTACTTGATACTATCCTAGAACAAGTTCAGCCAGCACCAAGTGACATTAATGTTCCTTTAAGAATGCAACCATTTAATCTTGCCTATGATGATTATCTAGGTCGTTTAGCTATTGGCCGAATTTATGAAGGCAAGATTTCTAAAGGACAAAAAATTGTCATTAAAAATACTGCTGGTAAAAACAGGACAGCTACCATTACTAAGATTTATACTTTTCATGGTTTTGATCGCCAAGACATTAAGACGGCTAACGCTGCTGATTTAGTAATGATTGCCGGTATTCCTGATATTGATATTGGTGAAACTATTTGCGAAACCGTAGATCAAAAACCACTACCAGCTATTTCAATAGATCCACCAGCTATCTCTCTTGATCTATTAGTTAACAACTCTCCCTTTGCTGGACGCGATGGTGATTTTGTAACTAACAATCAATTAAATGAACGTTTACATAAAGAACTAGAAGTAAACGTTGGTTTAGAGATTGATTTTTCAGCTAAAGGTATTTATCATATTTCTGGTCGAGGTGAAATGCATATTGCTATCCTACTTGAGAATATGCGCCGAGAGGGTTACGAAATGCAAGTTTCACAACCACATGTTATCACTAAAGAAATTAATAGTGTCTTGTGTGAACCGTTTGAGGAAGTAACAATTGATTTACCATCTGAATATTCTGGTTCAGTTATTGAAAAGATGTCTAAACGTGACGGTAAGATGATTAATATGCATCAACATGAAAATCTAGTTCGTATTCTCTTTGAGATACCAACTCGAGGCTTGCTTGGTTATCGTGGTGACTTTGTTATTGATACCAAAGGTAATGGTATTTTAGCTTCTCACGTAATTGGTTTTAAGCCACACGTTGGAGAAATTAAAAGAAAAACAGTTGGTTCTATGATTTCAATGATCACTGGTAAAACTTCTGGCTATTCTTTAGATAACCTACAGACTAGGGGACAATTATATGTTGGACCGAATATTGATGTTTATAACGGAATGGTTATTGGTAATGTCGCTAAAGGAAATGATATGACTGTTAATCCAGTTAAAGGTAAGCATCTTTCTAATATGCGTGCTTCGGGTAGTGATGAAGCTATTAACTTAACACCACCATTAGATCTTTCTATTGAACGAGGATTAGAGATTATGCACGATGATGAATATCTAGAGATAACGCCTCACAATGTTAGACTTCGTAAGCAGTCCAATAGCTAATCGCTGTTTACATTAGGCCTATTTTTTGATAGAATAACAGAATTGCGGGTGTCGTATATCGGTATTACCTCAGCTTTCCAAGCTGATGAGAGGGGTTCGACTCCCCTCACCCGCTCCAAAATAGCTTTTTAACAAATACATACTATTCTGAAAGGGAAAAAATGATTATCGGAAGAAAAAGTCTAATTACAATTACAGTAGTGTTAGTCTGTTGTTCCACTTCGTTAGTAGGAGCTGAATTAGAAAGATTGAATTTGTATAACGCAAATAGCTGTATGATGCTACTCACCGAGCTTGTGACTGACTCCAGCGAAAATAACATCCAATCAAAAGCTGACCATATAGAGATGTTACGTTTATATATCAAGCATATGGAAAACCAGCCTTGGTCTAAATTATTCATTTCAGAAAATAATGTTATAGAGGAACTGAAATCAATAACAAAGAAAATGGCTGAAGATGATGGTGAATTAGAAAGTTATCTGAAGATAAGAGCGGCCTCAAACGTAATGGCTGAATTTCTAAACAAACACGGGCTATTTACGGCTAACCCAGTTGTCAGCCCTAAATCTGAAGCTGTGTTAGAAGAGATACAGACCACCCTTAAAGAATTACTTAATGAAGCACATGAAAAGACTTTTGAATATGTCAAAGACGTAAACATAATTAATTCTGAGATAGCCTATCGAGCTAACAGAAAAGCGATAGTTTATCTATATCTTATCCGTTCCGAATGGGTAAGGTTAAAAGCAACTGATTGGAAAGAATTTAAAGACTTCTCGGGAGATATAAACAGAACTATCTATTGGAACCAAAAATTGAAACATTCCGTTGGCGAACATGAACGTTTATTGCTTAACAGACAGTCTACCAACGAACTTCGCCATTTACGTTTATTACGGGGGCTTATAGACAATGATGCGAGAGAGGTTCATGCCTTATTAAAAATAACAAGCAAGCAATGTTTCCCCAACATACGGTTTTAAACAAAGAATTCTCCTTAATTAATAATAACGAGCATAGAAGAAAAACTTCTGTGCTCTTTTCATCTATTGATTTTTACCCATTTTAATGATAGACTAGTAATCAATAGTTATTAATTATTTACACCATGAAAAGCTAATATATGATATAATGAATATATGCCCCGTAGAGAAATTTCAATAACCCGCCCTGGGCGGGTAAAGAATACGGGGAGTAGATAATATAGTAATGAATTAAAAAGAAAGTTATAAGAGTTTCAAGAGAAGTAAAAAGTAATTCAATTGAAATTCTTCTACGGGGTATGCTGAAAAAAGCAAAAATCAAAAAACTAATCCTACCAATATCGTTTGCAATAGCCTCTGTCTATGGCTCATTAGTTTTTGCTATTGGTGGAATCTTAGGCTATATTGGAACAGATATTTATTGTAAGAAATATATTAAAACAGAAAGAATTAAGATGCTTATCTTTGATACTAAAAAATGGGAGATCCATCTTCATCATTGGGTAGCTGCTGGAGCTGTTATTCTCTTCGCTCAAGTCTTTGGATTTATTGGATCAATACCAATTATGTTTCTTGGTGCTTTAGGTGGATTAGTCTTCCATGACATTCACACTGATAAAAAGTTTCGCAAAAATGATAAATCATGGTATCATGTAGTATATAGGAAGTAGCCAGCCGTTAAAGGTAAAACAAAACAGCTCCGATGATTATCGGAGCTGTTTTATCCTTCACCATTAGCTAAAGGTGAAGGATTTATTTATCTAGCGTATTCTACTATTCTATTCTCTCGTATCACTGTCACTTTTATTTCACCCGGGTATTTCAGTTCTTCTTGTATTTTGTTAGCAATCTCTTTGCTTAGTTTTTTAGCATCGTAATCATTGATTATCTCTGGGTTAACAAAGACTCTAACTTCTCTTCCAGCCTGAATAGCATAAACCTTATCAACTCCTCTGAAAGCTTTAGCAATTTCTTCAAGTTCTTGTAACCTCTTGATGTAGTGCTCTAGAGTATCTTTTCTAGCCCCTGGTCTTGCTCCAGAAATCTGATCAGCAACTTGAACAATAACAGCCTCTAATGTCTCAGCTGGATATTCTTCGTGATGAGCTTTCATAGCAATGATAATATCCTCACCAACATTAAACTTTTCTAAAATTCTGATACCAATGTTAACGTGAGAACCTTGTATTTGATGATCAACTGCTTTACCAATATCATGAAGCAATCCTGCTTTCTTGGCGACAGCAACGTTGGCTCCTATTTCTGAAGCTATGGCTTCTGCTAAAAAGGAAACTTCTATAGAGTGAAGTAAAACGTTCTGACCATAACTTGTTCTAAATTTTAATCTTCCTAATAATTGAACAACCTTTGGATCTAAATCAACAATTCCTGTTTCATAGATTGCTCTTTCTCCAGCATCTTTTATTTGTTTAACTATTTCTGATTCTACTTTTTGAACTATCTCTTCAATTCTAGCTGGTTGGATTCTTCCATCTTGGACAAGTTTCTCTAAAGATAATTTAGCTATCTGTCTTCTGATAGGGTCGAAGCCTGATATTGTTACTGCTTCTGGAGTTTCATCAACGATAATCTCAACACCAGTTAACTTTTCCAATGTTCTAATATTCCTTCCTTCTTTACCAATAATCCTTCCCTTCAAATCATCCGATGGAATGCTAACAGTTGTTGTTGTTAGGTCTTGAGCTTGAGATAGAGCATATTTCTGGATAGCTGAGGCTAATATCTCTTTAGCCCTTAATTCATATTTCTCTAAACCTAATTGTTCTAGCTTCTGCATCTTTCCCAAGAGATCTATTTTGTATTCTTGTTCAAGATTGCTAAGCAATTCTCTTTTAGCTTCTTCTTTAGAAAGTCGAGCTACCTTTTCAAGCTTCTTAACAGACTCTTCTCTTAAACCTTCTAACGTTGCTTTCACCTCTCTTAACTTTTCTACCCTCTGAAGAAACTCTTCCTCTTTAGAATCTAAAACAGACCCTCTTTCAGTTAAAGTGTTTTCTCTTTTAATTAGAAGTTTTTGAGCATTAAATAATTCTCTTCGTTGACCTTCAGCGTCTTCTCCGGCTTTCTTAATTATTTCGTCGGCTTTTTGTTTAGCTTTTAAAGTTAACTCTTCAGTTTCTTTCTTGACCTGAGCAATCTTCTTTTGAAGAGTTACTTCTATTGTATCTGCTCTCTTTCGAGCAATTGATTGACGTGCATAATATCCCAAGAAAGACCCTACTGCCAACGCAATAAAGCCCATTGGGACTAATAAAATTAATGGATTCATGTTTTCTATTCAAAAAATAATTAATTAACATATAGATAGTATACCAAAAATATTAACCTTTTACAAGTTATTGCCTTCTCTCTAATATTAGAAATCCTGAAAGGATAGAATCACAAATAAAGTTCTCTAGAGGGACAAAGTCTTCTTTAAGTTGTGATTTACCAAGAGAAGAGTTGTAGAAGCGTCTTTTCTGTTGTTTAATGACAGCTGGTGGAAGATTATTTTTCAATAACATCGCTATCATAATTAGCCTTCCTATCCTTCCATTTCCATCAGAAAAAGGATGAATCTTTTCAAAACAACTGTGAATATCGCTGATATGAGCAATAACGTCTTTCTTTTTAGAATTAATTTCTTTAATTAATTTATTCATCAATTGAGGTATTTTAAAATAGTTCGCAGTTGGAACATAAGTACCAACGATACGAACCGCATGCTTTCTGAAAGATCCAGCATCATCTCTAATACTGTTCATTAAAATACTGTGAAGTTTTAGGATAAACTTTTCATCAATTTTAAAAGAAGATAAAGATATTTGATTGAACAAATAATTTAATACTGTTTGATGATTTTTTACCTCTAACTGCTCAACAATACTTTTATTTGATAAAGCAATGTTATCAAACAAAATTGCTTTAGTTTCATTTTCAGTTAAAGTACTTCCTTCTAACTTATTAGTATGATAAGTTAATGCAAGTAAAAACTGGCCGTAAATATCTGGGTTTTTTACAATTTCAGCTAAAATGTTTTTATGTTTCTTAGCTCTCTGTAAAATTATTTCCTTTTTTGCTACTAGGGGATCACCTATCTCTTCTTTCTGACCAGTATATGCGAAGAAAAGGTTGTCTATATTTTCTTTTGCTTTTTGTCTTGGCTTTGATTTATCGTTAATCCAACTATTAAAAGAAACAAAAGAAACTCCAAGCTTTTTAGCTAGTTTTTCTTGGGTTAGTCCAGAGACATCTCTGATAATTTTTAGTTTTTCTATAATAGTCATCTTATAACCATTATACAAAACTTTATAAAGCTTGTCAAATACAACAACCTTATAAAGTTACAACAAACTACTTTTTCAATGGTGTTCTTGATTCTATCACTTGGTCTATTAGTCCGTATTCTTTCGCCTCTTGGGCTGTTAAGTAGAAATCTCTTTCAGTATCAGTTTCTACTTTCTCTAAAGATTGCCCAGTATGATCGGCTAAGATCTTACTAAGCTTGTTTTTGATCTTAATAATTTGTTTGGCTGTAATCTCTATCTCTGTTGCTTGTCCTTGGGCCCCACCAGCTACTTGATGAAGCAAAACTTCTGAGTTAGGTAAAGCAAAACGCTTTCCTTTTTGTCCAGAAGCCAAGAGAACAGCTCCCATAGAAGCCGCTAAGCCAAAACAAATAGTAGCTACCGGACATTTAACATACTGCATTGTGTCATAGATTGCTAATCCAGCTGTGACTGATCCGCCCGGAGTATTAATGTATAGTTGAATCTCTTTTTCAGCATCTTGGCTAGCTAAAAACAACATTTGAGCAATAACTGTATTGGCGTTATCATCAGTAACTGGTCCCGTCAAAAAGATAATTCTATCTTTTAATAGACGAGAATAAATATCATAAGCTCTTTCACCATATTTTGTTTTCTCTAGAACACTTGGTATCATTTTTTTGGAATTAAATTATCTAATAGTTCAAATATCTTGTTACTTTTTATCACTTCTCTAGTATACTCCTTGAATCTTTGGACATCAGCTCCAATATTCTTTTCGGCTTCTTCAACAGTTGGATAATTAGCTAATACCTTATTAACTTCTTCTTTAACTTCGTCATCAGAAACTTTAATGTCTTCTTTTATTCCTATTTCTTTTAAGATTAAGTATCTCTTTATTTTCTTCTCTGCTTCTGGTTTCAAAGATTCTAATAAATCCTTTTCTGTTTTCTTTGTCTTCTCTAAGTAATCCTCAAAAGACATCTTTAAAGCCTGTAAGATTTGACCTTTAAGACCTTCTAACATTTGTCTTTGTTCGTTTTCAATTAAAACGCTTGGTATTTCAATCTTTGTTTCTTTGCTAATCGACTCTATAATATCATTTCTTATCTTCTGTACTTCGGTTTCTTCTTTTTCTCTCTTAATGCCTTCTTTAATGTTGTTTCTTAAAGCTTCTAGGTTATCAAATCCACCTAATGATTTAGCAAACTCGTCATTAACCTCAGGAAGTTCCATATTCTGAACCGAAACCACCTTTATATCAATCAAAATCTTCTGCCCATCTTTTTCTAGGGTAACATTCTTTTTTTCTTCACCAGCTTTCATCCCAATTAAGTTATCTTCAAAACCAGCTAAGAAACGGCCTTCTCCTAAAACAAATGAATCTTTCAAGAAAGTTGGTTTTTCTGGGGTACCTGTTTTAGAAAGAGTATATTCTATTTCTATAAAGTTACCCTTTTCAGCTGGACCATTCTTAACAGTTAGCTTAGATCTTGATCTCTTCAGCCAATCCATAGCTTGAGTCATCTCTTTTTCATTCACCTCTATCTCGCTTCTCTTCATTTTAGAAGCTATCTCTTTGTAATCTGGTAATTCTATCTTAGGTAAAATAGCTGTCTTAGCGGTATAGACAAAATCATTGCCTTTAGCTAACTTCTTCACCTCAACATTCGGATGAAAAATAGCATCTATTTTATGTTCAATAATAGCTTTACCATAAGAATCATTAACAGCTAGATCAGCTGCTTCTGTGA